>Ga0194125_10001826_pt1 | contig 35928 bp, 26 predicted proteins | sample TA2KigC250mmetaG_FD_148626 | JGI IMG/M metagenome (GOLD analysis project Ga0194125, IMG submission 148626) | Freshwater microbial communities from Lake Tanganyika, Tanzania - TA2015034 Kigoma Deep Cast 250m | ecosystem: Environmental > Aquatic > Freshwater > Lake | place: Tanzania: Lake...
GGCGTTCACCGACAGCGTCGCATTCAGCGTCGCGTAGTTGGTGATCGAGGTCGGCTGGATCGAGATTTTTGGTGCCGTGTTGTTGCCGTAGATCGAGGCGTAGTGGGCGAGGATCGCCTCATCGGTCAGGGCCGAGTTGTAGATGGCAACCTCATCGATCAGCCCGTTGAAGGTGCCCGCATAGGCCGGGGCGTTTCCGAGACGCTTCGAGCCGATCGAAACGGGCGAGGAGGAGGCACGGAGGCCGCCATTCTCGGCCGGACGGCCGGCGCCGCTTCCGGAGAGCTGCCCATCGACGTAGATCCGGATCTGGGGGGCCTCGGGAACAGTCTGGTCATAGACGCCCACGACGTGCTGCCAGGTCCCGTTGGGGCCAACCTCGGCCTCAGCTGCATAAATGCTGTTGTTGTTCCCTCGAGTCATCAGGCGGTACTTGCCGTTGACGATGTCGAGGGCGAACTGCTCGTTAGCCGTCGTTCCATCAGCGCCGGTGCCCTTGGCCACCAGTGAAGTCTCGTCGGGCAGACCCTCGGGACCCTTGGCCCAGCACTCGATCGTGAAGGACACGTTGGTGCCCTGGAAGTTGATGGCCGTTCCGCTGAGCTGTCCGACGTAGCTGTTCTCACCGCTGAACAGGACCGCACGATCGCCATCCAGCTGCGAGTAGCCCTCCTGGTCGAGGGTGACCTTGGAGTACACGCCGTTGTTGTAGCCGGCGTAGTCATACGCGGTTGTTCCGGCCGTCTCGTTCAGACGCCAGTAGGCCATGGGCGAACTGGCGATGACGGCCGCCGGGTACTGCTTAGGAGCCGCGATTACGGTGAGGACTGCGGCGGCACTCGGGGCGGAACCCGCTTCGTTGGAAGCCACACAGGTATAGCTGGCGCCGTTGTTCGCGACCGTCGCCGTCGTGGTGAAGGTCGTCGTGGTGGCGCCATCGATGTTCACGCCGTTGAGCTGCCACTGATAGGTCTGGGGCTTGGTGCCACCGGTCTCCACGGAAAGCGTGAAGGATCCACCATCAAAGCGGGCCACGGAGACGGGCTGCTTCGTCACGATCGGCTTGGCGACCTGGATGTCGAGTTTGACGGAGTCGGTGACCGATCCATTGGGATTGGTGACGGTCACGGAGTAGGTCGGCGTGCCGGCCTGCAGGTCCGTGAGTTTCAGGGACGGGCCGGTCTCGCTCAGCGGCTTGCCATCCACGCTCCAGGCATAGGACAGCGGCTCGTTGCCATCGGCGACCACGTTGAGGGTGATGGAGTCGCCCTTGTACAGGGTGGGCCAGGTCGCCCCGAGGAAACCCGTCGGGGAGGAGATCGACTTCGTGATGACGGGCGAGACTTTCGCCGCCAGATAGAGCTGGAGGATTTCGGCCGAGGTCAGCGCCCGGTTCCAGATGGCCGGCTCGTCGATGCCACCCTGAAAATAGGTGCTCAAGCCACCGACCACCTCGTAGGCACCACCCGTCACGGCATCCGCCTGGGCACCGATCACCCAGCCATTCTCGGTGATGACCGGGCCATTGGAGGACTCCAGGGATCCAATCTCCTGACCGTTGCGGAAGAGCGTCCACTTGCCGATTCCGTAGGTACCCGCGAGGAACACCCAGTTGCCCAGATCACCCTGGGGCATGGGAACCAGGACGGAGTCATAGTAGTTCGCGCCGTCGGTCACACCGATCTCGTAGTTGTTGGTGTTGCCGTAGCCCGCATTGGCATCGCCACGCGAGAGACGGAGGAACACCTCGGCGTTCTTGTCATCCCAGCCGCGGGCGATGATGTTGCGGAAGAAGTTCTTCGCGGTCGGCTTCACCCACGCGGCGAGGGTGATCTCACCGGTTATGTCGAGGGCCGCGGAGGTTCCGACGCCGACGTAGCCATTGGCACCGTCGAGATCGAGGGCCTTGTTGTCGCCACCGAATCCCGCGTAGCCCGGACCGGCCTGACCGGTCACTCCACCCCATTCCACGAGACCATCCGCCTCGGCCCCGGCGCTGCCGGAGTTCTTGACGGTCGGAAGCGTGGCAGGATCGGGAGGCGTGACCGCCGCGTCATCCAGCGGCCAGTATCCGGTCGGATTGTCGGACAGGATGAGGGTCTTGTAGCCCGCGGGATTGGAGGTCGCCGCAGTGTAGTGGGCCTTCACCTGTTCGGCGCTCAGCCCATAGGAATAGTGGGCCACCTCGTCGACCCAGCCATCAAAGCCACGGTTGCCGGAAACACCACCGGCCGAGATGACCGGATAGTCGGTGATCGACCCGTTGAATCCGGTGCCACCCAGGCGGAACGGCATCTGGAATTGAGGGGCGATCGCATTGATCTCGGCCGCGGTCAGCACCTTGGTGCCACCGACTTCGCCGTTGATGTACACGACGGTCTGGGCGCCGTCATAGACACAGACCACATGGCTCCACTGTCCCTTGACGGCATTCAACGCCGGCTTGGAGCCATTGTTGATGGTACCGACGTAGCCGGAAGTATTGCCGAGGCGGAACTCAATGCGACCCGCATTGTTGACGTAGATCAGATAGCCCGAGCGGTTCGAGGCGAGGAAGTCGCCTGAGATCGACGACATCACGGCCATGCCGTTGGCGTCGGCTCCGAGATCACTCGGCTTCAGCCAGACTTCGATGGAGAACGCTCCCCTCTTGTTGAGGGCGGGGTTGAAGGGGACGTCGATCTTGGAACCGCAGTAACCGGCGGCAACACCCGGGTTCTTGAGGCGGATGCCGTTGTTGACGATGCCAGGCTCGCCCTTGGCAGCGTCGGCGATCACGCGCCCGTCCAGGACGGAACCCAGAGTCGAGGCATTGGCGACCAGGTTCGGGGCGGGGGCGGTGGTGGTTTCGTTGAGCTGCCAGTAGGCCACTGGATTCAGGGCCTGCACGGCGGTCGAATAATCCGACTGAGCGATGGCAGTCGACGCCACTAGGGTGGCGAGAATGCCGCCCAGCACCGGACGGGATGTGTGTGTGGTTTTCATTCTAATGGTTGGCTCCGAAGGGACTGCAAAAGGGTTCAAGCGAACTGGGGTCCTGAGGACCCCAGTTGTTGTGTTTCGATTGTTTCAAGGCGCGCCGGGCGTCCACTTGACCGGCCGTGTGGACCGCTGCTGGAGCCAGGCAATGTCCCGGTTCCGCGGCGACGGCATGTCGGAGGTCCGACCGGTCTTGCCGATCACCAGCGGCGGCATGGTCCGTTGGTCGAGCCACTTCTTGATCTCGGAGTGGCCGTCGGCAAAGGAGAATCCACCGGCCCGGTTGTGGTAGGATGCTGGGAGATCCATCGTAAATTTGAAGAGGCCTGGATTGTTTGGAGAGAATCCGTCCATGTGGGTCATGAAGTTGCCCCAATTGATCGAGTCCTCGCGCTGATCCATGAAGATCCAGGTGTCCACAGGACCGGGGGCGATGTTCTGGTTGTTGACCTCGGACAACTTCAGGTAAATGCGATTGGCCTCGACCACCCCCATCCCACCTCCGCCGCCGGCAAACCCTCCGAGAAACAGGTTCATCGACATCGAACGGACCCGCGGCTTCTTGACCCCGTTGACCGTCACCGAGCTCCGGTCGGCCGGGCAGCGGTAGATTCCGGGCGCCTGGTTGTACTTCCAGAGCGGCCTCTGGGTGATATCGGCGGTCACGTCCCAGTTCTTGGGATTCGCGCTGAAATCCATCTCCGTCTGGGTCCACGCGTACGCATTCTGGGGGTCACGATCGTTACCCGAGTGGCTGGCGTAGACGATGCGGTCCTGGTTGTCCTCGGCGTACAAGCGCCAGGCCAGCGTCAGCTGACGATGATTGGACATGCACTGCAGACCCTGCGCCTTGAGCTTGGCCTTCCCGAGGGCCGGAAGGAGCATGCCGGCGAGGATCGCGATGATCGCTATCACGACGAGCAGCTCGATCAACGTGAAGCCTTGGCGGCCGGAAGTTCTGGGCGGGAACGACTTCTGGACAGAATGAGAATCCATAACGTGAACCGCTTGTGACGAGGATTTGACAATTCCAATCCCTGTCTGGACCTCCCTTACCACACGGCTGCAAATACACAACCGAGGAAAATGGAGAACGCAACCCGCGTCCAAAAACCGGCAGAATCCGGGGGCAAGGCCGGATTCAGGCGCTGCGCGCGAGCGCCCCGGCCGCCACGGTCCAGCGGATCCAGTCCCGACCCAGATCGGCCGGCCAGTTCTCCTCGGTGCAGGTCATGAAGACCTGTCCGCCGGACTGGTGGACCTGGTGGAGCAGCGGCAGGAACCCCGCCCGGCGGTGGGCGTCGAGCTCGCCCATGACATCGTCGATCAGCAGCACCGGGGCCGTGCCGTGGACCGCCGCAAGGTGCTCGGCCTGGGCCATCTTGAGGGCGATCGCCACACTCCGCTTCTGTCCCTCGCTGGTGTAGGGACCCGCCAGACGCCCATTCACACGGAGGACCAGGTCGTCACGATGGGGTCCCACCAGCGTCGTGCGCTGGCTCCGCTCCCGGACCCGGGAGGCGGCGAGGGCCACCTGAAAATCCCCCGAGACGGTGGGCACGTAGTCGATCGAGAGCTCATCGGTCCCGACCGCGATGCGCTCGAACGAGCGCCGGGCCACCGAGGCCAGTCGGGGCAGCAGCTCCTTGCGGGCCTCGATCAGCGGCTGCCCCAGGCGCACCAGCTCCGCCGAGAACCCCGCCAGCTGGTCCTCGTCCACCCGGGGCTGCTTGAGCAGGGCATTCCGCGCCCGCAGCGCCTGGAGGTACCGCAGCAGCAGGGCCAGGTAGCCCGGGTGGGTCTGTGCGAGGAGGAGGTCGAGGAAGCGTCGACGGAACTGCGGCGCCCCCTTCACCAGGTGGATGTCCTCGGAGCAGAACACCACGGCCCGGAAGGTCCCGAGGTAGTCCGACATCCGCTTCACCGGCGCACCGTTGAGCGTGAGTCGGCGTTCCCGGACCGACCAGAACGCCTTCACCTCGGCACGTCCCTGCCCCTCGACCGTGGCCCCCACGAAATACCCCTTGGCCCCCTCCCGGACGAGCTGGGTTCCGCCCACGCCCCGGAACGAGCGGAGCGTGGCGACCAGGTACAGGGCCTCGAGGAGGTTCGTCTTGCCCTGGGCGTTGCGCCCCAGAAACAGGTGGAAGCCCGGTTCGAACGTCGCATCCAACCGGAGGAAGTTCCGGTAGTCGCGGAGTCGGAGCTGGGCCAGATGCACGGGCTGCACCATGGGCGACCGGCCGACAACTGCAAAGCCCATGGCAAAACCGGTGTCCTTGGGTAGGTTGACCGCGTGACGCGAATCCCGGGCTCGGCACTGGTCCTGTTGTTGACCGCGACGGTCGGACCGCTCCTCACGGCCGCTCCTCCCCGCGCCACCCCCCCTTCCCTGGACCACGGCCGTCACGTGGTCGTCACCATGGAGTCCGGAGCCACTGTTCCGATCGAGGGATTGCCCGGGTCCGTGACGGTTCGCTCGCGTCCCTCCGACACGACCTGGGTGCTGCGAACGCCATCGCCAGAAGACGCCCGAGAGACCGTCGACTATCTGCGCAGAGACCCCGGGGTGATCGCCGCAAGGCCGACCCAGCGATCCCGGGTCCGTCCGCACTTCCTCCGATCCGCGGCCCCCAACGACCCCTATTTCCCCCGCCAGTATGCGCTCGAGACCCCGCCGGGGAGCACCAATCCTCCACCGTCGACGGTGGACCTCAACCTCCGCGGTGCCTGGGCCTACACCCGAGGCGAGGAGGTGGTCGTGGGAGTCGGGGACGACGGCATGGAGCGGACCCATCCGGATCTCGCCGCCAATGTCGTTGGACCCCATCACAACTTCCTGACCGACACCGACAACGGCGACCATGCCGCTCCCCGACTGTATCACGGCACCGCAGTCTCCGGGGTCATCGCCGCCGTGGGGGACAACCGGAGGGGGGCCACCGGCACCGCTCCGAGGGCTCGACTGGCCAGCTGGGTGATCTTCGACAACACGGACACCAACCAGCCCGACGAGGCCGGGTTTGCAGAACTGTTCGGCACCGCCAACCAGACCGTGGCGGTCCAGAACCATTCCTGGGGCAACTACGGCTATTCCTTCGTCTGGCCCGGCCCGCTTGAGGTGGAGGCCCTCGACAAGGCGGTGCGGGACGGCCGCGGAGGGCTTGGCGTTGTCTTTGTCCGGTCCGCCGGGAACAACCGGCAGCTTTTCGGCACGGGCACGGCAGGCGACGCCAACATCGATGGCTACGCGAACCACATCAGCCAGATCACGGTCGGTGCGGTACGGATCGACGGCAGCGTCACCAGCTACAGCACGCCGGGGGCCTGCATCCTGGTCTCGGCCCCCGGCGGCGAACGCCTCGCCAACAGCCCGGGATTGGTCACCACCGACCGCGTCGGCACCGCGGGACGCAACGTCGTGTGGGACCCCAAGGACCCGCAGTCGATCGACTACCTCGTTGGGGACCTCGCCTTCACGGGCACCTCGGCCGCGGCCCCGCTGGTCTCCGGCGTCGCCGCCCTCCTCGTCAGCGCCCGACCTGAACTCCGATGGTTCGAGGTCCAACAGATCCTGGCGCTGTCGGCCCGACACCTCCACCGGGCCGACCCGGATCTTCGGACCAACGGCGCCGGATTCGCCGTCAGCGAGAATACCGGATTCGGGATTCCCGACGCCGGAGCCGCCGTGCGCCTTGCGCGCGCTTGGATTCCGCAGGCCGCGCCCAGGGTGGAGCGGGTGCCACTCGCCGCGCCCCAGCCAATCCCGGACGCGCCATCGCAGGGACTGCGCCGGACGTTCTCCGTCTCCACCGCCCTCGTTCTGCAGCACGTGCAGTTGCGGGTCGACTGGACCCACCCCCGCGGACGGGACCTCGAGGTCCGGCTGACGGCGCCCTCCGGATTCACGAGCCTCCTGCTGCGTCGCGGGACCGAATCCGATCCGGTGCCCGAGTCCTGGACCTTCTCCACCGTCCAACACCTCGGCGAATCCAGTGTCGGGGACTGGGTCCTGGAGGTGGTCGACACCGCCGCCGGCGAGACCGGGGAACTCCGCGAGGCCGAACTCATCCTGGACGGACGCGCGATCGTGGACACGGATCGGGACGGGCTGGACGACGACTGGGAGCGCACCCACTTCGGGACCCTCAACGAGGGTCCCGCGGGCGACCCGGACGGCGACGGGTGGATCACCGCCTCGGAGCAGTTCTCGGGACGGGATCCCTCGCGGCGGGATGAGATGCTGGAGGTGACCGCACTCCGTGAGCCGGACGGACGCGTGAGACTGTTGTGGCCCTCGGGTCCGAAGGATACCTTCGAACTAAGGGCCTCGGATCAGCTGGGGCTCCCCTTCCAGGGCGGGACATCGGTGCCGGGACGGTTTCCCGAGGTGAACTGGCTGCTGCCGACGGACGCGACCCTGAGGTGGTTCGAGGTGGTCCGTTCCGCCCCGTGAGAGGTAGGCCCGCTACCGGGGCTGTGCCGCGGCCGTGTACAGACCGACGAAGGCCTCGAGGTCCAGATCGCGGGGGTTGAACTGGGCCGTCCATTGTCTCGTGGCGGCGGCGGCCAACTGGGGAATGGCATCCAGAGTGGCCCCGGCGTCGAGGATCGACCTCGGGATTCCGGCCCGGTCCAGGAGCCGGGAGACGCCGTCGGCCAGTGTCGCGGCCGCAACGGCGTCCGGCATGCCCGCGGAGCTCCAGCCGGCGGAGAGGGCCAGCCGCGCGTAGGCGGACTCCGCCTCCGAGCCCGGCACCGCGTTGTGGCGGAGGACCGCGGGAAGCATCACGCCGACAGCGGCTCCATGGACGACCCCGAACTGTGCGGTGAGCGGATTGGCACAGGCATGGGCGCCTCCCAGCATCGAGCACTCGATGGCCAGTCCCGCCAACGCCGCCCCCAGCAGCATGTCCCCACGGGCCCGAAGATCGCCGGGTTCATCCAGGACCCGGACCAGCGACCCGGCCAGCTTCTGGAACGCGGCATCGGAATACATCGAGGAAACGCTGTTTCGTCGCCGGGTCACCGCGCTCTCGAGCGCGTGCGACAGCGCATCGACCCCGGTCACGGCGGTCACGCGGGCCGGTTGGGAGACGGTCAGCTCAGGATCCAGGATGGCGATCCGTGCGGTGATCTTCGGGTCGAGGCACGCCATCTTCTGGTGGGTGACGGGATCCGCGATGAGCGCAGCCGACTGGCACTCGCTCCCGGTGCCCGCCGTGGTGGGGATCGCGATCAGGGGCAGCATGGCCCTTGGGACCTTGCCCACACCCCAGTAGTCGTGGATCGCACCGCCATTGGTCAGAAGCAGATTGGCACCCTTGGCGGTGTCGACCGAGCTCCCACCGCCGAGTCCGATGAACAGCTCCGCCCGGGCGTCGGCCGCGGCCTGCCGACACCGTTCCACGTCCTCGGTGTCGGGGTTCTCGCGGACCCCTTCGTAGAGCGCCACGTGGATCCCGACCTTCTCCAAACACTCCTGGGCGCGACCGGCATGCCCGGCCGCCACGATGCCCGGGTCGGTGACCAGCAGGGCACGGCCCACCCCGAGCTCGGCAGCGAGGGTCCCGATGCGGCCCAGGGTCCCGTCACCGTAGACCAGTCGTGGCCGGCTTGGGATGTCGATGAGTCCTGGAGGGAGCGGAGACACGTCGAGAGTTGAGAGCTGAGAGTTGAGAGACCTGAGAGCACGTGTCCCGACGTTTCCGGGGACACTTCGGTTCGATGAAGGAGCGTCTCGAGTTGGATCCATCCCTCGGCCTTGGGCCGAATGACATTCCCGAACTCTCAACGCTCAACTCTCAACGCCCAGTGATTTCCCCGCGTCCGACGCGCAAGGCTCGGCTTTTTTTCAACCAACTCTCAACCCTCATCTCACAACTTCGGCGATTGACCCATCCAAAGTGCCCCCCTTAGCGTCTGCACCGTGATTCCGACAGGGAAGGCTGGCCGGTTCCGCCCGAAGGGTTGAGCCTCCACCCGATCCAGTTCCCGGCAGCTCACAGCTCGCCCGCGGTCCGCCGCGGGTTTTGCTTTGATGGGTGGCAACCCGGCCGGTCGCGGGATCTCCGACACACCATGCGTCACACCATCTCGATCCTGGTCGAAAACAAGTTCGGCGTGCTCACCCGCGTTGCCGGACTCTTCTCCGGTCGCGGCTACAACATCGACTCCCTCAACGTCGCCCCGACCCACGATCCCGAACTCTCCCGCATGACCATCGTCACCCGGGGCGACGACTCGACCGTCGAGCAGATCGTCAAGCAGCTCGCCAAGCTGATCGACGTGGTGAAGGTCATCGACTACCGGCAGGGCGACTACATCGACCGTGAGCTGGTCCTCCTGAAGGTTGCGACCGGCACCTCGAACCGCGCCGAGGTCGCCCAGATGGCCGAGCTGTTCCGGGCCAAGGTCGTGGACGTCCAGCCCGAGAGCCTCACGATCGAGATCACGGGCGGCGAGGGGAAGATCGACAAGTTCATCACCCTCATGAAGGGCTTCGGCATCCTCGACCTCACCCGCACCGGCCAGGTCGCCCTGCCCCGCACCTGAGGACCCCATTCCCGGAGACACGAAGCCGTCCCCAGGGGAAGGCTTCCATGATTTCACGCTTCCGGGACCTCCGCTTTCCCGTCTAGTCTCCCCACTCCGTCACTCACTATGCCAAAAGTCTACACCGACAAGGACGCCGATCTCGGCGTGTTCAAAGGCAAGACCCTCGCGGTCCTCGGATTCGGATCCCAGGGTCATGCCCATGCGCTCAACCTCAAGGAGAGCGGCTGCAAGGTCATCATCGGACTCTATGAGGGCTCCAAGTCCATCAAGGTCGCCCGCGAGAAGGGCTTCGAGGTCCTGCCGACGGCCGACGCCGTGAAGCGGGCCGACGTCATCATGGTCGCCCTGCCCGACACCAAGCAGGCGGCGGCGTACGAGAAGGACATCGCGCCGAACCTCACCAAGGGCAAGACGCTCCTCTTCAGCCACGGGTTCTCGATCCACTACAAGACCATCGTCCCGCCGAAGGACGTCAACGTGATCCTGGTCGCCCCGAAGGGCCCCGGCCACATCGTCCGGCGCCAGTACACCGAGGGCAAGGGTGTCCCGAGCCTCATCGCCGTCTATCAGAACCCGGGCAAGGATGCGAAGCGCATCGCCCTGGCCTGGGCCAAGGGCATCGGCGGCGCCCGCGCGGGTGTCATCGAGACCACCTTCAAGGAGGAGACCGAGACCGATCTGTTCGGCGAGCAGACCGTCCTCTGCGGCGGCGCCAGCGCGCTCGTCCAGGCAGGCTTCGAGGTCCTCGTCGAGGCCGGCTACTCCCCCGAGATGGCCTATTTCGAGTGTCTCCATGAGCTCAAGCTCATCGTCGACCTCATGAACGAGGCCGGCATCGCGGGCATGCGCTTCTCGATCTCCGAGACCGCCAAGTGGGGCGATGTCACCGTCGGACCCAAGATCATTGACGCCTCGGTCAAGAAGCGCATGAAGGCCGCCCTCAAGGACATCCAGTCCGGCAAGTTCGCCAAGGACTGGGTGAAGGAGTACCAGGGCGGCTACAAGCGCTACAACGCGCTGCTCAAGGCCGGCGAGAAGCACCCGATCGAGAAGACCGGTGCCAAGCTCCGCTCGCTCATGCCCTGGATGCAGAAGCGCTCCATCAAGGGCGCCCAGGCCGCCTACTGAGCAGGCCCGGACAACAGCCGAGAACAAAAGGCCGCGGCGGATCGCCGCGGCCTTTTTCGTGTCGTGATGCGGCCCTCTCGCGGGCGAACCCACCCCGCCCCACGAAGGCGGGGAACACCGGGATGCGCTACTCCACCAGCACCCGATAGAACCGGGTCTCCGGGTTCGCGACGGGGTCGGTCACCGACATCTCCCCCGCGCTGCCGGACATCCGCTTCAGCACCTGCCAGACGGTGTCGAGCCGGTCCGAGGCCTCGACCCGATAGACCGACCCAACCTCTCCCGTCCATCGCAGTGTGATGCCCGCGGGACCGACGCCCACCGACACCGACGGCGCCACCGGGACGGTTCCACCATTCGGGCGACCGAAGGAGGGCGGACCCCAGACCCGGCCGAACGACTGGCCGTCCGGTTCCGACCGCAGGGATTGACCCGGGACCGGTGTCCCGTAGGCGATCCAATCCACCACGCCGGATCCCACCGTGGAGGGACGCACCAGACTGATCCAGCCGCCCGCGGGATCGGGGATCACGGAGGCATGCCATTCCGAGGGACGGGTCTCGGAGGGTTCCCCGTCGAGGAACACCACACGCCGCTCGCCGGCCTTCAGCACCGCATCCGCTGGAAAGGTCCATGGAAGGAAGTTGGCCGACCCGTGGATCTGCCACCCCCCAAGCGCGAGATCGTTGCTCCCGGCGTTGAGGATCTCGACCCACGGCTCGATCGATCCGGACCCATCCCGATCCGAGGTGCCCAGTGGGGCCAGCTCGTTCAGATGGACCGCCGGAAACTCCGGCAGCGTCGCGGACACGGGATTGGCGGCGCCCGGACTGAGCCCCGCGACGAGCCCTCCCTTCAGATCGAGCTGCGCCCCGAAGACGATGTCGGAACTGCCCGTGCTCGACTGATGCACCTCGACGGCGAGCGTGTTGGTGCCGTCCCGGAGGAGAGTCCCCGGCAGTGTGACAGGACCCACCCGGACGGCATCGCCGACCGACGGGGTCGCGAGGGTGGTCGGTGTGATGACGGCACCGGCCGGCATGTTGAACCGGGTCCATTCCTTTCCGTTCAGATGGAACACGGCGCCGTCGTCGATGATGTGGGTGAGATCGACCTCGATCCCCTTCGGCACGCTCGGCATCACGAACGTGGTCCGGAAGTAGAAGGTCACCTCCCCCAGCGCCACGGGGGTGGTCTTCGGCCCGGGCAGGTTCGCCTCCTCCTTGAAGAAGAGGGCCTCGCCCAGCTTCCAGGCCCGGTCGTCGAACTGCGGTGCCTGCCATGCCCCGACCGGCGTCCCAGTGTCGGAATACCGCCAGACCCCCGCCATCGGCACGAGCTGCCGCGGACCGGTGTAGCCCTCGGAGGCGATCCAGTTGCCCGGACGGGCATTGTCGGCCCAGGGATCGATCACCTGCAGCGCGATGCCCGGGGCGGACACCACCGGCCACGGCGCCGAGGCCGTGAAGACCACGCGGTCGAGCACCTCTCCCCGGGGAGACACCAGCCGCAGATCGTCGCCCAGCCCTCCGAGGGTGCCCGTCCAGGCCCCCAGCAGCCGCGGCGCGGTACCGTGGACCCGTCGAAACACGGCGGCGTCGGCCCCGACGCAGGCGAGCGCCCCGGGACCCAGAACCGTGCCATCCGGGAAGGTGTACTCGAGCGCGTTGCCCAGGAGTCGACACCCCGACAGGTCCCAGGCCGTCACGGCCGAGGGATTCTGGAATTCCACATAGGCGGCCCCGGCCTCGGTCGGACGATGGAGGATCTCGGACAGCAGCACATGGAACACCGGTTCGACCGTCACCTGCGCCGTCTGACGGGTGGACTGGGGCGTCGCCCCGGAATCCCGGGCCTCAACGGTCAGGGACAGCGTGCGTGCCCCGACATCGCGCGGCAGCGTCCAGCGGACCCGACGCCGTCCGGACTCGACCACCGCCGTGCCCACCACCTCCCCCACGACACTGAACGTCAGATCCTGCTCGGGCAGGTCGGCATCCGAAACCACAAGCGGCAGGTCCACGGTCTCGCCTTCCCGCAAGGTGAACGGCGCCCACCCTTTCAGCACCGGGGGCTGGTTCACCTCGTTCACGATGATCGAGAAGGTGACCCTCGCGGTCTGGGCGAGGGCGGTCAGCTCGGTCGCCTCGAGGACGACGGCATAGGACCCCGGCCCCTCGGCCTCCGACGGCGCCCAGCGGAGCTCCCCACGGGTGGTGTCGAGCACCAGACCCGGAGGACCCTGGATGAGCTGGTAGATCACACCGGGACCCTCCGGATCCACGGCGCGGACCTCGAAGCGCAGTTCGGCGCCCTCGTCCACGATCTGGGGGCTGGGCTGGATGAAATACGGCGGGTTGTCCACCTCCCGAACCGTCACGCGCACAACCTGCTCCACGGAGAGCGGCGGTGCCCCGTTGTCGGTCACCCGGACCTTGAGGAAGACCACCTGCCCTCCCAGGGCTTCGGACAGAATCCAGTTCAACCGCCCGGTCTGGCCATCGATCACCACGCCTTCGGGCGGATCGACCAGCTCGAACCGGAGGGTCTGTCGAGGACGGTCCGGATCGCGGGCGACCACCTCGAGACTCAGCTCGGAGCCCTCGTCCACCTCCTGATCCGGAATTCCAGCCACCACGGGCGGCTGATTGGCCTCGGCGACCTGCACCCGAACCCGAAGCGAGGAGGTGCGGGGAGGCGACCCGGTGTCGGTGGCACGGACCGTGAACGCGTAGTCGCCCGGCCCCTGTTCCTCCGAGGGAGTCCAGACGAGGTCGCCGGTGGTCTCAAACAGTTCCATTCCGGGAGGCGCGTCCACGCCAAGGGAGTACCGGACGATCTGATCGGGATCAGGGTCGGTCGCGACCAGACGATGGCGCAGGGTCGACTGCTCCACGACCTGCAGGATTGGCACGGGCGCGAAGACCGGGGGCTTGTTGCCGCCGGGCACGAAGTTCGGCGCACCGGGGGTGGGGATCTCCTGTGGGATGAGGTCGCTGGCATTGCCGTCGGGGAACCGGCCCATCGAGACATCGGCGGTCTGGGGTCCGAACGTGACACTGTCGACCAGCGAAAGGTCGGGCGCGAACAGACCGACCGCCTCGCCCCCGCGGGCGAGGCTGAACCCGAGGTGGAGGATCCCCTTGTCGGGAACGCTCTGCGACGGCTGCCCGTCGGCCCACAGCAGCAGGAAGCCACCCGCAGGAATCACCGTCCCCGCGGGAAGCGGGAACGCGGTCCGGTCCGCCAGGGTGTCGGTGATGAAGTAGCCCGAAAGGTCTGCCGGCTGCGAGCCTCCGTTGTGCAGCTCGATCCAGTCCTCCCGTTCACCATCGGCCGGATCCACCAGCCCGGACAGGTTCTGCGCCATGAATTCATTCACGGTCACCTCCAGCTGCGGCACCGAAGGGTCGTTGGGGGCCCCGGGCGTGAGCACATAGAGGAGCCGACGCGACTCCGGGTCGCCATCGGGGATGGATCCGAACCCACGCTCCGCCGAAAGGCGCTCGTGGCTGATCCAGTCGAGGACGACCGGTGTCGCAGGACTGCCCTGGAGTCGCTTCAGGTAGACGGATCCCGTGGACGGCTCGGCAGCCCACGAGGCATGCAGGTGTCCTGCGGCAGACTGGTCGGACTGTCCGTCCAGCCACACCCGGAGGTAGCCCTTCGCGGCGAGGCGAGTTCCCTGGGGGAAGGTCCAGGACCGGAGCCCCAGGATCGAGTCGCTGAGGGACAGACCCGACAGATCGGCCTCGGCCTCACCCGTGTTCACCAGCTCGACAAACGGAGCTCGCTCACCGCGGTTGTCGACCACCGTCGGCGGTGGGTTGGGCACCACTTCGTTGATCCAGACGGTCGGAAAGGCCGGGAGGCTGGACCGGAGCGGATTCGGAGCGCCCGGGGTCACCCGCAACGCCGCGTCGGGCGGGCTGGAGGCCCAGTTCGCGACCCGCCGTCCGTCGATCGACGGATCGATCCGCTGGAGGGAGGATCCCAGCCCATCGGCGACGGAGGGCCAGGGCGCCGCATTCCGGTAGTGGACCTCGTCGAATGTCCCCAGGCCATCGGCCTCCACCAGACGCAGCCGCTCCCCCTCGTTGTCGAGCGTGCCCGGGAATTCATCGAACACGGCAATGCCCGCACCGAAGGCTGTTGCGAATGCCGCCCGATCCGCGGCGAGAACGAGGAATCCCCCTGCCGGGATCACAGCGTTGTTCGTGGGGAACGTGTAGCCCACGCCGTCCACCCGGTAGCCGGCGAGATTGAAGGCAACGGATGGATGGCGGTTGTGGAGCTCCAGGAATCCGGACCCCTTGAGGACCGGGTTGTAGTGGATCTCGTTGATCACGACCCAGTCCCTCGCCTTGGGGATCGCCCCCGGATAGGTCACCACCACCGATGCCGTGTCGGATAGGGCGTTGCCGAAACGGTCCAGTCCCACCAGCTGGAGGGTATTCGTCGCCGCGGTCAACGGGACGCTCAGAGAGAACGTGGTGAACCCCGTCCAGGTGACCGGAAAGCGGACGCCATTGACGGCGATGTCGGCGACGCGAAGCGGGGCGTTGCCGCTGAGGGTGACCGTCGGGGTGGCGCTGACGAAATCGGCGCCACCGTTCGAGGTGATGACGAGGGCCGGGGTGTCGGCCGCCTTGTACCGCGAGAGGATCGTGCTGCGACGGCCATTGAGGTAGTTCGTGACCCCGCTGGGAGAGGTGGTGCCGGTGACCTTGTTCTGGAGCTGGACGGTCCGATAGGCGTTCACGATCGGGCCGTAGTTCCCGACCTGCATCGGCCCCTCGGCCGCCCGCAGAAGCGAACGCCACAGCATTCGACGGAACGTCGGGTTGTCGTAGGCCCGGGCATTCATGATGGGATCCTGACCTCCCCAGAGCGGCGCGCCCGCGGCATCGCCGAGGCCCAGGACGAAGTCGATGTCCCACGGCAACAGCACAGCCCTGCGCCCTGGCTGACGGTAGAGGTACATGTTCTGGCCCACGTTGTAGGTCCAGGAGTCCCAGTTGCCCGTCACACGATGGAACGCAAACACGTCCATCCACTGCTCCATGTCGGCATGACGCTGGACCCGCCCCACGAAGCCCGCGTCCGAGGTGCTGTTGAAGGCGTCCACGAGATCGAAGATCGTCTGGTAGTCGCTTTCCGGGAACCGCTGCGCCCGCCGCTCCCAGTTCCAGCGGTACCGGGCGAGCTTCAGTCGACCCTCCGACAGGAAGCGCTCCATGGTGGCCTGGGTCGAATTGAACTGGGTATTGCCGTCGTTGAAGTCGAACAGGATCGAGATCTTGTAGAGGTCCCCCTCCCCGTTGTCGGGCTGGTGATGCTCGGCGTAGCGGTGGTCGGGCTCCTCCTGGTCCTCGACGAGGTTCGCGAACGGCGTCCCGTTGATGTAGAAGAACTGGTATTTCCCGCTCAGGGATGGGATGCCCATCTGGGAGGCGATCCAGGCCGAGACCCGGCCCCGGAGTCCGGTCTCCTCGACACCGCCATTACCCGTCTTGGAGAACAGCCGCTCGCTCACGCCGTGCAGCTTCTCGTCGTCCGGCGTCCGGGCCACGATGTCGCCGCTCCCGTTGTGATACGGACTGCCCTTGTCCCGGAACAGGACCCCGTGGATCACGCGCGTGTTGCCGTACACCAGGGTTCCCCGGCGATAGGCATTGTTCAGCGCATTGCCCAGTGCGTTGCGGTTCTTCGTCGTGCACCACAGGTGGACATGCGGGAAGGTGCCCAGCGGGATCGTGTCGCCCCAGCGGATCAACCCCTCATCCACCGGATACTCCCGGGGCCAGATCGAGGTCGCCCCGGATCCGTCGGCGGCGGCGATGTGGAAGGCCAGCAGACCGGCCGACCGCCCCTGCAAGAGGGCCGTGAAGACCCCGTCTCCCGGCAGCACATCCCCTTCCAGACCATCATCCCGCATCGGGACTTCGCTCAGGCCTGTCTCCGGGTCCATCCGGAAGCGGAGGACCAGCGACGTCAGGACATCTGGATCCGACACCCGGGCCGTGACCCGGACCGGTTCCCCGACCCTAGGCAACGCGGGGCTGTGGGCGACCCCGTCGATGGCCGGTCCGGCATTGGGCACGGCACGGCTGTTCGGACGCCCTGGACTCCCCAGGTTTTGGGGCACCGGCAGGGGCGCCCCGAAATCGGCATAGCCACCGCGCAGCCGGAACAGCAGCTCGGGCCATCCCGCGATCCACCGCACCGAGGCCCGGAAGGTGACGGTGTTGCCCGAGGCAAAGCCCGTCGCCAGGGTGCCCCGGATCGAATTGATGCCCGTGTCGACCCCGCCCTGCGCCCGCAGATGCAGTCCCTGGGAACCGGTCCGTGCGCCCGAGGCGTCGACCGTGGAGTCGAAGTGGTTGCCGGTGATCGCCCACCCCGTACGCCCGTTCTCGAACCCAGGGTTCTGCAGAAGGTTCGTGCTGCCGCCCTTGATCACCTCGACGTCGTCGACAAGGCATTCGCCGTTGTTGAGCAGACCCAGATGGACGCGGTTGATGCCATTGCCGCCGAAGCCGTTATCGAGCCGGCCGGTCCACTCGACCACGGACCAGGGCGCCTTGGTCGACTCGTCGGAATCCGCCCAGTTCGCCGGCAGTGCCGGGTCGGCGTCCGGATCGATCAGCTCGAGGCTCGAACCACCGCCGTCGGACCACTTTCCCCAGGCACCGCCATCGGCGTAGCGGACCTCGGCCACCGTGATGTGGATCGTCTCCGAGGTGATCTCACCCAGCTGGTTGGTGGACAGGACCTCGTCCGGACGTGTGAGGCGGACCCCATCCCCGCCGTCTCCCAGGGTCCCGGAATAGTTCCCGACGACCCCGGACTGGAGACCGTGGTTGGCGCGGAAGCGCTCGACGTCCTTGGCGAGGACGAGAAACTGACCCGGTTGCAGGACCGTGCCGGTCGGGAAATTGAAATCGATCCCCCCACGGATGCGCCAGCCGGTGAGATCGAGCTTCTCCGGACCCCGGTGGAACAGCTCCACGAACTCGTCGGCATCCCCGCCGGGAGGATTGTAGAAGATCTCGTTGATGACGACCGGCTCCTGACGGACCGCGGCGTTCGGTCGGCCCGGGGTCGGCACCGCAAGCCGGCGGATCCTTCCGGAACCGTCCGGGGCATGTCCGCTCGACACCCCGTTCTCCTGCCCCCCGAACCTCACGATGTCGGCCACCCGGGATGCGTCCGGGACGAGCAGCATCGCCGTCTCACCCGCCGCCCTCAGGCGGAACCCCAGGACCGTCTCGTCGAACACCAGATGGCCACCCGGATCGATGCGCGTCCCGGACGGGATCCGGAACCGGTTGGTGGCGATCGAATCGGTCAGGATCCAGCCGGAGAGGTCCACCGGTTGGGTCGTCCGGTTGTGCAGCTCGATGAAATCCAGCTGGGGCGGATCGGTGTGGGCGAGGAACTCATTGAGGATCACCGGCTCGATCGGCGCCGCCGACACGGGGTCGCGGCGTCCCGGCGAACCACCACGGACCCAGCTTGCCGCCCAGGCCCTCGGGTCGTCCTCCCCATAGCTGGGCGACACCAGCACGAGGGAGTGACCGGTGCCATCGGCCGCCACCGGCCATGGAGAATCGGGCTCATACCGCATCTGGAGCTTGATCGCTCCGTTGCCATCGCGGAGCTCCACCGTGTCGCCCGCGTTGTTGAGGGATCCCTTCCACGGACCCAGCACCGGGGTCGACCCCGTCCGCCCGGCATGGCGTCCCGGCTCAGCCGCCACCACCACGAGGGCGCCCGCTTCGAGACGGAATCCGGACGGGAACACGAAGTCGACACCGCCCGTCAGACGCCAGCCGGTCATGTCCTGGAAGATGTCGCCATGGTTCGCGACCTCGATGAACTCCAGCTCGTTGCTGCCGCCCTGGGGATGATAGTGGATCTCGGAGAGGACCAGGCCGGTCCGCCGGCTGGACGGCGTGGCGGACTCCCGGACCTGGACCCATTCGGCCTCCGTGGTCGAGGTCGGAACCCGGAGGTCCTCGAATCGGGCCAGCGCCGGTGTCCCAGGGTTCTGGCTGGCGACGGCGAGTCCCACCAGGACCTCCTCCGGGAGTCCGAGGCTCACGGAGCCGAGGCGGTTCCAGGCCACACCATCGACCGAGGCGAAGGCGGTCACCTCGTTCCCGGAGCGCCGCAGGCGGAGCCAGGTGTTGGGGGGAGCCGACGGGTAGCCTCCGGTGACCGAGGCCCGGGACGGCGTTCCGCTCGCCGAGGTCCGCCACTCCGCGAAACAGCCCATGGCACCACTCGAGGCGAAGGCCGCGATGAACGGACTCGTCGGGGCGGCATCCGTCCGCAGCATCAATCCCGCCCGCACGAACGGACTGCTGATGCCGAGATCCGCCACGCGCACCTGGAGATCGAAATCACCCCTCCGGGTCTCGGCCGCGAAGGCGAACTGGTCGGTGCCCACGAGGAAACCGGCGCCCTGGGAACCCACCCGCCACGAGGCCTCCCCCACCTTCTCGAGCGAACCCTGGTCACCGCCCACCAGGGACAGGGTGAGGTCCTGGGCCCGGACCCGGCCGGCGAACCCCAGCACGATCAACGCGATCCAGAGCGTCCGAAACGCCCGGCGTCCCCAACCCGTGTGATATTCCATGTGGTGAGCCACGAACAAAGCAGAACCCCGGGTCTCCAACAACCGGAGTCTCGTTGGACTTTCCACCCCCGGGTCGGGTTACGGCGGGATCGCTCCCCCTGCAGGCCTCGATCCAGTCCCCTGCTCTTCGCCCGTCGCCCCACCGGCCTTTCCGGTTGCCGGACCGGAGGTCGAACGTACTCTGGCCGCGATCATGACGTCGACGCCCAGCGCTGCCGGGACCGGAAACACCTGGTTCTATTTCACCCTCATCACCGTGTTTTCCTGGGGGGTCTACGGGATCCTCCTGCACAAGGGACAGGTCCTCATGGGCGACCCCGTCAACGGCCGCTACAAGGCGTTCCTCTTCGTCGGCATCGCCTACTTCCTCACCGCGGTCCTCGCTCCGCTCTTCCTCCTGATGAGCAAGGGGGCCGCCTTCTCCGGGTACACCACCCCGGGTTGGACCTGGTCGTTGGTGGCCGGGATCATGGGGGCGATCGGCGCGTTCGGAACACTGCTCGCCTTCGGCGCGAAGGGAACCCCGGCCGCGGTGATGTCGATCGTCTTCGCCGGGGCCCCGGTCGTGAACGCGCTGGTGTCGCTGTGGCTGTACCGACACGAGATCGACTTCGGCCGCGTCAATCCGGCCTTCTACCTCGGAATCGTCATGGCCCTCGCCGGTGGCGGGCTGGTGATGAAGTTCAAGCCCAACCCGGCCCCCAAGAAGCCCGGTACCGCCCACGCGGCCCCGAAGAGCCCAGCAGCAGCAGCACCCACCCGGGCCTGATCGACGGCGTCCCGTGAGGCCCACCCCGCCCACCCTGTCGGACCCGTCGTGGGACCGCCTCGTGGCGCTCTGGCCCGAGGTCACCCGGAACAACCCCTTCCAACGGGCCAAACTCGCCGGGGTGGCGTCCGCCCCGAGGGATTGGCAGGAGTTCCAGTCCCGGGTCCCGCTGACGACCAAGGCCGAGCTGGTCGCCGACCAGCAGGCCCACCTCCCGTACGGCACCAACCTCACGTTCCCGATCGACCGCTACACCCGGTGCCACCAGACCAGCGGGACCCATGGGGAACCCCTGCGCTGGCTGGACACCCCGGAGTCGTGGTCGGCGATGGTCGACGACTGGTGTGCCGTGTTCCGCGCTGCGGGGGTCGGATCCGGAGACCGGATCCTCTTCGCGTTCAGCTTCGGACCCTTCATCGGGTTCTGGCTGGCGTTCGAGGCCGGACAACGCCTCGGCGCCCTCTGCGTGGCGGGTGGCGGCATGAGCAGCGCGCTTCGGCTCAAGGTCCTCCGCGAGAACGCCTGCACCGTCCTCTGCTGCACCCCCACCTACGCCCTCCATCTGGCCGAGACGGCCGCGGCCGAGGGCATCGATCTGTCCACGACCACGGTCCGGACCCTCGTCGTCGCCGGTGAACCGGGAGGCAGCCTGCCGTCGACCCGCACACTCCTGAGGGATCGCTGGGGTGGGGCCCGGGTGTTCGACCATCATGGGATGACCGAGACCGGTCCTGTGACCTATGAGCATCCCGAGCGACCGGGCACCCTGGTGATCATCCCGGACTGCGTGCATCCCGAGGTCATCGATCCGCAGACGGCCGCCCCCCTTCCCGTCGGCAGCGAGGGGGAACTGGTGCTCACCACGCTGCGCCGGACCGGATCTCCCCTGCTGCGGTACCGGACCGGCGATCGGGTGCGGCTCGAACGCGAGAACGGACTGTGGATCCTGCCCGGGGGCATCCTGGGACGGATCGACGACATGGTGGTGATCCGGGGCGTGAACATCTACCCGACGGCCATCGATGAATGGGTGCGCCGATCGGGGGATGTGGGGGAGTATCGGGTGACGGAGGATCGTCGCGGAGCCCTCGCGGAACTGGGTGTCGAACTGGAGGCGGATGCGGAGACCGCAGCGAGGCTGGAGTCACGGCTGCGGGATGAACTGGCGTTGCGGGTTCCCGTGACCGCGGTACCCCGGGGGAGCCTGCCCCGCTTTGAGCTCAAGGCCCGACGCTGGCGGCGCCTGGGCTGAGGCTGCGGAGACTCAGGCGAGCACCCGGACCCGACCGTTCTCGACCGAGACCGGATAGGAATCCACCGGCTGATCCGGACGCGAGGCGCAGGCACCCGTCCGGGCATCGAACTCCCAGCCGTGGAGCGGACAGTAGAGCTTGGTGCCATCGAGGTAACCCGCCCCCAGGGGTACGCCCCGATGGGGACACCGGTCGCCGAGGGCATGGAATTCCCCGCCGACATTCAGGAGCGTGAAACGCCGCCCCTGCACCTCCACGGTCCGACATTTCCCGGGCGCCAGGGACTCCACCGCCGCCACATCGATCCAGGTCATGACGCGGTCGGAGGCCGGGGTTTTGACGGCGGCGGCGGGGTGATCGGGGGCTTGGCCTTCTTCCATGGCATGTCGGGGAACTTCTCGGGCAGCTTGAATGCCTGGGGCTTCGGACCCGCCATCTTGAGTTCGTCCTCGGGGGCCGCGGAGGTCGGGGCTGTCGGGGAGGTCCCACCCGCAGGCGGCGCGGTCATGTCCTGCTTCCACGAGGCGATGCGGGCCTGCAGTCCATGGTGCTCCGCGGTCTTCTTGTCGCCCGACTTCATGTAGAAGAGCGACAGGTTCGTGTGCACCAGCTGCTCGTGGGGTCGGAGCTTCTCGGCCCGGTGTCCGTCCTCGATTGCCCGTCCGTAGTCCCCCTTGCGGTAGTGGCACATCGCGATGCCGAGCCGGGCATCGAAGTGGTCCGGCGACCGATTCAGGATTCCCTCGAGCCTCTCGATGGCCCCATCGAAGTTGCCCGTCGAGTACTCGAACATCGCGTCGTCGTAGTCTGCCTGGAACTCATCCACCCGCCGAAGCTGGCCGCGATGGCCGGATCCGGCAAGCAGACGGCTCAATGCACCGGCTTCAAAAACGGCCGCACCAGTGCTGGTAGGATGTCCCGCTCGTGGGCGTGGCCCACGGTGAACACCACGAACACCCACCGCCGCCCGTCCGCCGTCTCGACGTAGGCGGCATCGTGCCGGGTCTGGCTGGTCCAGCCCGCCTTCGACCAGAGCCGGGACCCCCGCAGCGCCGGATCCCGCAGCGCAATTCCCACGAAGCCATGGGTCTGGTCCTCCGGATCCTGGACCGGTCCCTGTACGTCCCGCTTCATCCAGTCCATCATCTGGCGCGTCCGCGGCTCCGAGGCGGCCGCGCCGGTGACGACCTCGGTCAACAGCCGCGCCGTCGCCTCCGTGGTCAGGGCGTTTCGCTTCGGTTCGAACCGCTCGATGGCCTGTTTCTCCCGGCCGTAGGGTCCCTCGCACCAGGGCTTCTTGTTGGCGTTGACCCCGACATAGCCCCGCGCCTCGAAGAACCGGTTCACGGTGTTCCGTCGGTCGAACCAGTCCTTCAGCTCCGGTTCCGGCAGCTCCGGACCGCTGGTGGTGCCGGTCAGGACATCGACCACCAGATGGGTCGCCTCGTTGGCGCTGTCGACAATCATATCGCGGAGCGCCCGCTGAAGCTCGGGCGTGTCGCGGATCCGTCCCTCCTCCAGGGCCTTCTCCGCCGCCACGAGGTAGAAGAGCTTCACGACGCTGGCCGGGTAGATCTGGACCCCGCCGCGGTAGCTGCCCCACTGGGGCCGGGCCGGCTCCGAGAGGTCGACCACGGTCATGGCGATCTGGTCGCTCGACAGATTCCGGGGGGCGAATTCGACCAGGGTCTGCTCCACGGCCCGCGCGACCCGGGCGTGGAGGACCGGCGAGGCCACCGCCTTGGGATGTCGGGCGAGGGTGGGAGTCGACGAGTCCTGTGCCGCGACGGTGCCCAGGATGGCCAGGCCCAGCACCCGACAGAGCACGATGGTCAGGCGTCGGTTCATGGGGCAACCGAGGGCTCAGGATCGGATCCGGCCTGCGAAAGATCCGCCCGTTCCAGGAATCGGATGATCGTGTCGCCATGCCGGAGCTGTCGGCATTCGTGCCAGCGCGGGGTGAGATCCAGGGTATCCCGCTTGGTGTGGCCCAGGACGAACAGGCCAGCGGGTTCGAGGAGATCGGGGAGATCCGGAGCATCGAGAAGCCGCTGGGCCAACGACTGCGATCGGCGTCCCACGTTCTTCTCGCCGTACGGCGGGTCGGCAATGACGAGGTCGAACCGACGCCCGGAGGCCCGGAGTTGGGGCAACGCCGTGAAGACATCCATCACCCGGAGTTCGATCGCCCCCGGCGGGAGTCCGGTCAGCTCGAGGTTCCTGCGGTAGAAGCGGGCATGCTTCTCGGAACGCTCCACGCTGACCAGCTGGCGCGCGCCCCGGCTGAGGCATTCGTGGCCGAGGGCCCCGGTGCCCGAGAAGAGGTCCAGGACCCGCGCCCCGTCGACGAATCCACCCAGGGAATTGAAGACGGCCAGCTTGACCTTGTCGGGCATGGGCCGCACGCCGAGCCCCTCCGGCACCCGGACGATCCGTCCCGCCGCCTGTCCCCCAATGATGCGCACGGGTCGACACTAGGCCACCTCCCCGCCGTCGGGGAACCGGTTTGTCGCGGGTCATCCACCCTCAATGTCCGGCTGTGCCCGGCGCCCCGTGCAGGAGGACGGCGCCCGCGATGATGAGAACGAGCCCCAGGCCCTTGGTCCAGGTGACGCTTTCCCCGAAGACCAGCACTCCGAGCACCGCGATGACGGCGGTGCCCAGTCCCGACCACAGCGCATAGGCGACCCCCACCTCCAGGGTCTTCAGGCACAGGGACAGCAGCCCGAACGCCGAGAGATAGGAGACCACGACCCCCACCACCGGCCACGGACGGGTCATCCCCTGGCTGAGCTTGAGACAGGTCGTACCGATGACCTCGAGCAGGATGGCCGCGATCAGGAGGAACCACGCATTCATGGGAGGCATCCTGCCGTCCGGACGTGTTGTGAACCATTCGGATCTGTCCTGGCCGCCGACCAAGGGTTGAACACGCAAGCCGCAAGGACTAACGGTTGACCCTTGTGGAGCCGGATCGCCATATTGCGGCATGATCCCGAAGGCAGTCCCGAACCAACTCCGCGCCGTGGTGGCGGGTGCTGTCGTCGCAGTGGGGCTCAGTGGCTGCGCGACGGCGGAATCCCAGCCCCGGGTCCGGGTCTATGAGACCAACCAGGTCGTCCGGGTCGAACTCGATGGCCGCCTCTTCACCCAATACCACTTCCGCGACGTCTCACGTCCCTTCCTCTATCCGATCCTGACCGCCGACGATCGGCACATGACCCGTCGCTGGCCGCAGGAGGAGGTTGCCGGCGAGGAGCGGGATCACCCCCATCACAAGGGACTCTGGTGGTCCCATGGCGACGCCAACGGGGTGGACTTCTGGTCGGAATCCAAGGACGCCGGCAGGACCGTCCACCAGTCCTTCGCCGAGATCGCTTCGGGCAACGAGTCGGGGGGGATCACGTCGCGCAACCGCTGGATCGCTAAGGACGGCAAGGTCATCGCCTCCGATGAGCGGACGATGCGCTTCCACGCCCCGAAAGGCGACCCACGGTGGATCGACTTCACGATCACGATCTTCGCCAGCCATGGCGACCTCGTCCTGGGTGACACCAAGGAGGGCACGATGGCCCTTCGCATCGCGGAGTCGATGCGCCTAAAACAGCCCAAGGGTGCCGCCGGACAGGGGCACATCGAGAATTCCGAGGGCGGGAAGGATGGGGCCACCTGGGGCAGAAGGGCGGCGTGGGTCGACTACACCGGACCCGTGGACGGCAAGACGGTCGGGGTCGCGATCCTCGACCATCCCGGGAATCCGCGGTTCCCGACATGGTGGCATGTCCGGGACTACGGCCTGTTCGCCGCGAATCCCTTCGGCGTCCATGACTTCGAGAAGAAGGACAAGGGCACCGGCAATCTGACGATTCCTGCCGGGAAGTCGGCGACGTTCCGGTACCGCTTCATCTTCCACCCGGGCGACACTCCCAGTGCCCACCTTACCGAGGCGTTCCAGAACTGGTCCGCCCCGCAGAAACCCTGAACCACTTCCGCAGTCCATAGCCTTCAACCCCGTACACCATGAACCTCCGTCGTCGTGACTTCCTCCGCACCACCGCCCTCGCCGGTGCCGGTGCCGGTGCGACCCTGTCTTCCTCCGTCTGGGGCGCGTCCCCCGGATCCGTGCTCGGGGCCAACGGCGACATCCGGGTCGCCGTGGTCGGCTTCAACAGCCGGGGCAAGGACCACATCGCCGGGTTCCAGAGGATCAAGGGCGTCCGCCTCGTGGCCCTCTGCGATGTCGACAAGAACGTCCTCGACGCCGAGGTGAAGCGTCAGGCCGACACCGGCAACCAGGTCGCGGGCTACACCGACGTCCGTAAGCTGCTCGAGAACAAGGACGTCGATGTCATCTCCACCGCCACGCCCAACCACTGGCACGCGCTGATCGGCATCTGGAGCTGCCAGGCGGGCAAGGACGTCTACGTCGAGAAACCCGTCTCCCACAACGTCCATGAGGGACGGATGCTCGTGACGGCCGCCCGGAAGCACCATCGGATCGTCCAGACCGGCACCCAGTGCCGATCGAATCCGGGTCTGCAGGAGGCGGTGGCCTGGATTCAGAAGGGGGGGCTTGGGAAGATCCAGCAGGTCAACGGTCTCTGCTACAAGCCCCGCCAGAGCATCGGCAAGGTGTCGGCCCCGACGCCGATCCCGTCCGGCATCGACTACGACCTCTGGTGCGGTCCGACCCCGAACACGCCGCTGATGCGGGAGAAACTCCACTATGACTGGCACTGGGTGTTCGACACCGGCAACGGCGACCTCGGCAACCAGGGCATCCACCAGATGGACATCGGTCGGTGGATCCTGGGCGAGCACGCCCTGAGCCCGATGGTGGTCAGCGTCGGGGGACGGCTTGGGTATGTGGACGACGGCAACACGCCGAACACCCAGATCATCTACCACGCCTACCACCACGCCCCGCTGATCTTCGAGGTCCGTGGCTTGCCCAAGGCCAAGGAGTTCCAGCAGCCCAAGGCCTGGGGTGGCAACATGGATGATTTCCACGGCGCCAAGGTCGGAGTGGTGGTCCTCTGCGAGAATGGGCGGATGGTCATCCCGTCGTACGACTCCGCCATCGCCTACGACAAGGACGGCAAGGAGGTGAAGCGGTTCCAGGGGAGTGCCGACCACTACGCGAACTTCATCGATGCCGTCCGGGCCCGGGACCACCGCAAGCTCAACGCCGACATCCTCGAGGGGCACCTCAGCAGCGCCCTGTGCCACACCGGCAACATCAGCCATCGACTTGGGGAGCGCCTCCCGGCGGCGGCGATCCGGGAGCGGATCCATGACGACCGGGGGATGGAGGACGCATTCGACCGAATGGGGGCCCATTTGAAGGCGAACGAGATCGACCTCGGCAAGACCCCGCTCACCCTGGGTGCGGTGCTTCGGATGAGCCCCAGGGAGGAACACTTCACCAACAACAAGGCGGCCAACCAGCTGCTGTCGGAGCCGGGCCGGAAGGGGTTCGAGATTCCGAAGCAGGTGTGAGGCGCATCGATCCGAATGCGGGGACGCGCAGGAATGGGTGCCAGGCGCCCGTGGGTGGTATTCCGGGTTCGCTTCCGTCCCCAGGAATGCTCGGGAACCACGGCGGAGCTCCATCCGATGACATTCTAATCCGATGAGGGATCTGGTGAGACGACTGGTTCCCCGGAGCTTCGCGGCCCAAGGCGTGGCGGCCCTCGGGCTTGGAATCCTGCTGGGCCTGGGCTTCGGTCCGCGCATCGCGTTCCTCAAGCTTTGGTGACATCCTCGCCCGGGCCACGCTGTTGCTGGTGCTGCCGTACCTGTTGTTCGAGCTCACCGGTCTCTTTGGCAGCCTCGAAGCCCCGGCCCTCCGCGCTCTCACGCGCGGCGGCGGCCTCCTCTTCGGGTTCGGACTCGTCCTCAGCGCAGCCCAGATCGTGTTGCTGCCGCTGATGCTGCCCGATCTCCCCTACTCGCCCGCGTTCGATCCGAGGATGCTCGAGACGCCCCCGGCCCATTCCCTGCTGGATGCCTTTCTCCCGGAAAACATCATCCAGGACCTCGCGAACGGAAACTTCACCGCCCTCGTCCTCTTCTCAGGGTGCCTGGGCCTGACGATCCAGCGGATGGATCATCGGGAAGAGATCCTCGCCGTGGTGCTCCCGATCCGACGTCTGTTCACCGAGTTCTTCTGCCTCGCACTCGATATCCTGACCCCGATCGGGATCCTGGGAATCGTCGCGGTGAGCGTCGGCACCATGGATCCCGTGGACACCCAGAAACTGGTCGGCCTTCTGGCGATGTTTCTGGTGACCTTGCTAGTCAACGGGGGAGTCCTGGGTCTGCGTCCCGATCACCAGATCGAGGGGCTTCTCGTAGAATCCCCGGTCGTGACTGAACTTCGTGTCGGCGACACGGTCGACGAACCCTCCCGAGTTCGTGGCTCCCGGCGACGGAGGACTGAAGAAGAACCAGCGCCCCGCGAGTGTTCCAAAAGAGACGTCCGACCGCTGTTTCGGGAAGGGGGGAAGGGTCTCGAAGGTCGGATTCTCCGAGTCCGGTGGGAACAGGGCCAGGTATTCCCCGTCCGCCGAAAGGCTGAATCCGGTGTGCAGCGGTCGTCCAGGCAGGGAACGGTCCTTGCCCGACGCAAAGACCACCAGGAATCCACCCGGGGGGAGGTTGGTTGACGGGAAAACCCACTGGGTTGGCCTCGTCGGATCATCCGTAAGGGTCCACCCCTTCAGATCCACAACCTTGGGGGTCGGGTTGTGAACCTCGATCCAATCACAATATTCCCCATCCTCGTCCGGCAAAACGCCCCGATTGCTGGCGAGGAACTCGGTCACGGTCACCTCTGCAGCGACCCTCCCATCCAACAATAACATCAGGAGGATGGGGAGCAGAGGAAAGGACGGCACGCCTGGACTGTGATGGGATTCCCGTTTCCGGGGAAAACCCAAAACAGCTTCCGAATCCTACGTTGGGAGCGTGCCGTGCCCCGTGCCGAATCGCGTCGAGCCCCTGCCGCAAGAACCACTTCGCTGTAACCACTCGCGGGACAACAAGGTCTGTCTCAGGGAATTCGCTACGCAGTCGAACCCCATATTCCAAGACAGTCCATGAATGCCTCCTCGTTCCGTACCCTCGTGACCGGAGCCCTCCTCGCCCTCGGTGTCTGCCTCCAACCGCTCACAGCCCAGGACGCTGCGCCCGGGAATGCCGGTCCTGGTGGTCCTGGCGGTTCCGGTGGAGGCGGACGACAGCGCGGGAACTTCGATCCCGAGCAGATGCGTCAGATGCTAATGACCCGCTACCGCGAGCAGCTCAGCATCAAGGATGACGCCGAGTGGGGCGTCATCGAAGGCCGCATCAACAAGATCAACGAGGTCCGTCTCGGCATGATGCGGGGCCTCGGTGGCTTCGGCGGGGGCCGCGGCGGAGGACAGGGTGGACCCGGTGGACGCCCCGGCGGTCGGGGCAGCTGGGGTGGACAACCCAGCCCCGAGGGCGAGGCGCTCCAACGCGCCCTCGAGGGCGGCGCTTCCGCCGACGACGTGAAGGCCAAGCTCGCGGCCTATCGCGCCGCCCAGAAACAGAAGGAGGCCGCCCTCGAGAAGGCCCAGGACGACCTCCGTCAGGTCCTCTCCGTGAAACAGGAGGCCACCGCCGTCCTGATGGGCCTCCTCAAATAGTCCGCAAGAACACCACGAACCCAGCGCCAGGGTCGGAACCCTCTCCTGAATTGTCGTTTCCCGACCGTTCCGCATCGCCCCACCGATTCCCATGGACGTCACCGAAATCCTGCCCAGCGACTCGCCACTGCATCCGCTCGTGGCCGAACGGCAGCTGTCGATGACCGACGCCGTGGTCCTCCATCGCCAACGCCACGGCGGCAACGGCCATGGCACTCCCACCCCTGCGAACGAGACCGAGGTGCTCCAGTGGCTGGCCCGGGAATACGAGGTTCCCTTCGACGCCCTCGACACACTCGAGACCGACCGACAGGTCCTCTCCCTGTTCCCGGCCCGTATCCTCCTCAAGGAGGAGCTCCTGCCGCTGCGTCGAAGCGGATCCCAGGTCCAGATCGCCACCTGCCGCCTCTTCGCCACCCGGGGACTCGACACGCTCCGGACGCTGTCGGGACTCGACCTCCAGCCCGTGCTGGCCCCCCGCGAGGCGATCCTGCGGGAGATGAAGAAGAACCTCGGCGTCGGTGCCGACACCATCGGCACGCTCGACGAGGACAAGAGCCTGCAGGTCCTCGACGAGATGGCGGAGGACAACCAGCTCGAGTCGGGCCAGGAGGACGAAGCCTCCATCATCCGCTTCGTCAACCAGGTGCTCAAGGACGCCATCGATCTCCGGGCGTCCGACATCCATCTCGAGACCTTTGAGGATGAGTTCCGCATCCGCTACCGCATCGACGGCGACCTCCAGGAGATCCCCGTCCCCCCCTCCCTCAAGCGCTTCCAGCCCGCCATCGTCTCGCGGGTGAAGATCCTCAGCCATCTCAACATCGCCGAGAAGCGGCTCCCCCAGGACGGCCGCATCAAGGTCCGGATCGAGGAGGCGGAGGTCGACATCCGCGTCTCGATCATCCCGATGCTCCACGGCGAGGCGGTCGTGATGCGTCTGCTCCGGCAGAATTCGACCCTCCGGAAGCTCTCCGAGATCGGGCTCGGTCCCGGCCAGCTGGCGTCCTTCCGACGAGTCCTCGGCCTGCCCCACGGGATCATCCTCGTCACCGGTCCCACCGGCAGCGGCAAGACGTCCACGCTCTACACCGCCCTCAACGAGATCAACGACACCGTCCGCAAGATCATCACCATCGAGGACCCCGTCGAATACCAGCTCAAGGGCGTCAACCAGATCCAGGTCTCCGAGAAATCCGGCCTCACCTTCGCCCGCGGACTCCGGTCGGTGCTGCGTCATGACCCCGACGTCGTGCTGATCGGCGAGATCCGGGACCGCGAGACCGCCCAGATCGCGGTGCAGGCCTCACTCACCGGCCACCTCGTCTTCTCCACGCTGCACACCAACGACGCCCCAGGCTCGGTGACGCGTCTGGTCGACATGGGGGTCGAGCCCTACCTCGTGGCCTCCTCCCTCGAGGCCGTCCTGGCCCAGCGCCTGGTCCGGGTGCTCTGTCCCCACTGCGCCGAACCCGACACCTCCGCCCACGCCGAGGCCTTCCGCAGTAGGATGGGGATCGGAGCCGATGCTCCATTGCGTCGGGCGGTCGGATGCCGCGAGTGCCGCGGGACCGGGTTCTTCGGACGCCACGCGCTGTTCGAATGGATGGATGTCGATGAGGCCATGCGGACACTGATCCTGGAGCGCGCCTCGACCGACCAGATCCGGAACGCCGCCCGGGCTGCCGGCATGAAGACCCTGGCCGAGGATGGACGGTGCCTCGTAGCCCGGGGCCTCACCACCGTGGAGGAGATCCTGAGCGTCACCATCGACAAGGAGGCTTCGCCGCAGGCGACGTCTCCAACCACGGCCACGGAAGAGGAAGGCGCTTTGATTCAGGCCCTCGGTATGCCGACCATCTGAACGTCGTCATGCCCACTTTTAACTATCGGGCCCTACAGACCGACGGTGTCCTCACCCGTGGGGAACTGGAGGCCTCGGGACGCCCGGAAGCCCTCAAGCAGATCGAGCGGCTGGGCCTGCGCCCGGTGAATCTCACGGAGAAGGGTTTCGGCGCCTCGAAGTCCTCTGCAGCCGCGCCATCAAAGGGATTCCGATTGGCGCTTGGACCCGAGCGCATCACCTCGGCGGATCTTGAGAATTTCACCCGCCTCCTCTCCAGCCTACTCTCCGCCGGCGTCCCGCTCAGCCGGGCCCTCCTGATCCTCGGCAAGGAGGCCTCCACACCCATCGCCGCCGCCAAATGGCGGGAGATCCATGGACTGGTCGTCGACGGCATGTCGCTCGCCCAGTCGATGGACCGGTCGCCCGACACCTTCCCCAAGGTCTACACCGCCATGGTCGAGGCCGGAGAGGCCGGTGGCTTCCTCGACGTCGTCCTCGCCCAGATCGCCGACTTCCAGTCCAGGGACAAGGAGCTCAAGTCCAAGGTCGCCACCGCCATGATCTACCCCTGCGTGCTGCTCGGGTTGGCGGTGGTCGTGCTCGCGGTGCTCCTGATGTTCTTCATCCCGAAGTTCCAGAAGATGTTCAACAGCGTGCAGGGCTCCCTGCCGCTGCTGACCCAGGTCATCGTCGCGGCCAGCCAGATCCTGCGCTCCTACGGACTCGTGGTGCTCGCGGGCGGGGTCGGGGGTGTGCTCATGGCGCGGAACTGGCTCGCCTCGGCGGAGGGCCGTCGCGTCTGGGAAGGCTGGACCCTCAAGGCCCCGGTCGTGGGTCCGCTGAGCGCCCGGTTCGCCATGGCCCGGTTCTGTCGCATGCTCGGCACCCTCATCGGCGCCGGCGTCCCCCTCATCCAGGCCCTGAACGTGGCCCGACGCTCCCTCGGTAACCAGATCCTGTCCGACGCCATCACCCAGTCCATCACCGAGGTCCATCAGGGGGGACGCCTCGGACAGAGCCTTGCCCGATGCCCCATGCTTTTCAGCGGACCTGTCATGGAGATGATCTCCGTCGCGGAGGAGAGCGGTCGACTCGATGGCGAACTCGTCCGCATCGCCAACGTGACGGAGTCGGAGCTGGACCGACAGCTCAAGACCGCGGTCGCCCTGGCCGAACCGCTCATGTTGTTCCTCATCGCCGGGTTCATCGGTATCATCTTCATCGGCATGCTCCTCCCGGTGTTCTCGCTCCAGGACTACATCAAGTGACCCCTCTCATCCCATGAACACTCCCGCACTTCCTGCCCAACGATCCCTGCGTCGCGCCCGTCGTGGCGCCTTCACCCTCGTCGAGATGCTCCTGGTGATCACGATCATTGGCATCCTCGCCGCCCTCGTCGTCCCGAAGATGATGGGCCGCAGCGAGCAGGCCCGCGAGGCCGCCGCCCGGGCCGATCTCGCGGCGATCAAGACCTCGCTCGACACCTACGAGATCGACAACGGCTCCTATCCGAAGTCGCTCGAGGACCTCATCGAAGCCCCGCGCAACGCGCGGTCGTGGAAGGGACCCTACCTGGACCGCCTGCCGCAGGATCCCTGGGGCAACCCGTACGTCTACGGCCAGCCGGCGCGCCGCAGCAAGGCGGGGTACGATCTGTCCTCGGTGGGACCGGACGGCAAGGAGGGATCCGAGGATGATTTCGGGAACTGGACCCAGAACTGAGCCTCGCGCGTACCCCGGGGAGGGGTTCACGCTGCTCGAGCTGATCCTCGTACTGGCCCTGCTCGGGATTGCCGTGGCCATCGTCACCCCGCGTCTGTCGGGGTTCGCCAGCGGCCGCGCGTTCGACTCCGAGACCCGACGCCTCCTCGCCCTAACCCACGCCGCCCGCTCCCGGGCCATCGCGGAAGGCCGTCCCATCGTGCTTTGGATCAACTCCACCTCCGGAACCTATGGAGTGCGACAGGATGGACCCGTGGCCAACGTCGACACCAACGCCCTCGAGTTCATCCTCGCCCCCGGGATCGAGATCGCCTTCGACACGCCCGACGCCCTCGTGGGCCAGACCGCCACGAGTCGGCGTGCCCAGACCCCACCCCTGCCCAACGCCGTGTCGGTCGGCCCGCTCCAGATCCTCCCGGGCATCCGCATGATGCCGGACGGATCGATCGACGAGACCAGCCCGCAATCGATCCGGATCACCCAGTCCGACGGCACCGCGCTGTGGCTCGTCCAGGGGTCCGACCGGAGACATTATGAACTGCGTCCGGCCAATCTCTGAGCGTCGACGCCGCCCGGGGGGCTACACGCTGGCCGAGACGCTCGCGGCGCTGCTCTTCCTCGCGATCGTCATCCCGACCGTCGTGGAGGCACTGCACCTGGCGGGTCGCGCCGGAACTGTGGCGGAACGCCGGGCCGTCGCCGCCCGCATCGCCGAGCGCATGCTCAACGAGTCGATCGTCTTCACCAACCAGGTCTCAGGGAACCGCTCGGGCGTCGTCAGCGAGGGCAACCACGACTACGCCTGGACCGTCACCCGACAGAACTGGCTCACCACCCCCCTGCCCCTCCTCGCCGCCGAGGTGCAGTTCACCGTCCAGGGCCAGGCATCCTCAGTCCAGCTGAGCACCGTCGGCACTCCGATCCCATGATGCGCCACCGCTCCATCGCCCTGGCGGACCGCCCCCTTCCTCGAGCGCACCAGGCCTTCACCCTGCTGGAGCTGCTGCTGTCGATCGGCGCCGCCGCACTCATCCTGCTGGCGATCCAGTCCACCCTCTTCACCACGCTAAGGCTCCAGGACCGCATGACCGGAGCCCTCGAGGCCGCGGTGCCGCTCGAGATGGCGTTCGATGTCCTCCGACGCGACCTCCAGTGCGTCGTCCCGCCGAAGGAGTCCGGGATCCTGTCGGGCGGGTTCCGCTGCGGGACCGTCCTGAGCACCGGCATCAGCCAACCCGTGTCGCTCGAACTCCACACCAGCACCGGAACCCTTCTTGTCGCCGAGCCCTGGGGCGACATCCAGCGCGTCACCTACAGCCTGAAGCCGTCGGCCGAGGGCAACGGGATGCAAGACCTCTACCGGGGGGTGTGCCGGAACCTCCTGACGACCTCAACCCCGGAGATCGAGGACCAGCTGCTCCTTCGGAACGTCCGTCAGCTCGACATCCAGAGCTACGACGGCCTGGCCTGGTATCCGATCTGGGACACCACCGACACCTCGACCTCCCGCACCAATCTGCCGTTGGCGGTCCGGGTGCTCCTCCATCGGGAGAATGACGACGACGACTCCCCGGTCCAGCTGCTGGTGCCGATCGGGACACAGAGCCGGACGAATTCCACAACCACCGTGGGCGGATGATCCTCACCCCTCCAGCCACGGGCGTTCCCCGTCGACATCAGCGACCCGCCGACGCCTCGGTGCTGATCGTGGTGATGTGGGTCACCATCGCCATCCTGTCGGTCACCCTCTATTTCGCCGACTCGATGGGTCTGGAGATCCGGGCGACCGCCAACCGGGTCTCTGGCATGGCCGCCCAGCAGGCCGCCGAGGGGGCCGTCCGATACGTCAGCTGGACCCTCTGGAACTCCGTCTCCAACGGCATCCTGCGGACCAACGCCCAGTTCCAGTGCGAGGCCGTTCCCGTGGGGGATGGCCGTTTCTGGCTGATCGGACGCAACCGGGACGAGGCCTACCGGACCGATCCATGGTTCGGTCTGGTTGACGAGGCCTCCAAGCTCAACCTCAACGTGGCCAACTCCAACGCCCTGGCCTCGCTCCCCGGCATGGGCACCGAACTGGCGTCCGCCCTCATCGACTGGCGCAGCACGAACAGCGACCTGTCCCTGCCCTACGCCACCCACGGCTATTCCGCGAAACACGGCCCCTTCGAGACGGTCGAGGAACTCCGCCTCGTCCAGGGTCTGACCCTTCTCGAGCTCTACGGGGAGGATCCGAACCTCAACGGGGTCCTGGATCTCGACGAGAACCGGTTTTCGTCGTCGGCCGAGGCCGCTCCCGGACTGCTCGAGACCACCACGGTCTTCACCCGGGAGCCGAACTTCCATGCCGACGGCACCACGCTGACCAACGTCAACACCCGGGCCCAGATCCAGTCGCTCCTCGAGACCACCCTCGGCACGACCCGGGGCCGACAGGTCCTGACGCAGCTGGGCTTCAACGGGAACGCCTCGCCCACCTTCCAGAGCCTGCTCGGATTCTATGTCGCCAGTGGCCTGACCCCGGACGAGTTCGAGAAGATGGCCCCCGACCTCTGCACCTCGACCAACACCTATGTGTATGGCCGGGTGAACATCAATACGGCCAGCACCGAGGTGCTGACGGCCCTGTTCATGGGCCTTGGACAATCCGAACAGGCCGCAGCTGGCGCGGCCGAGAGCCTCGTGGGCTACCGCCGGCAGAACCCCAGCCGGCCGACCTCGATCGCCTGGCTCGTCACCGCCCTCGGAACCTCAAATCCCGTCGTAACCAGTCTGGCCCGCCGCGATCTTATAACCACACGGAGTTTCCAATACTCGGGCGACATCGTGGCCCTCGGTCCAAACGGCCGGGGATACCACCGGGTGAAGCTCGTGTTCGATCTCAGCGATGGAGTTCCACAGGTCATCTTCCGACAGGACCTCAGCCGCCTCGGCTGGGCGCTGGGAACCCGTACCCGGAACCTGATCGCCGCCGGCACGCTTCCATGATCGACACCCAGAAACTCATCCAGCGCCTCCGACGCCCCCCGTCGTCGGTCCTCGCCCTGTCGATGGAGGGACGCCACGTCGCCGCCGCCGTCCTCCGACAGTCCAAGGGCACGATCGAGGTCGCCACGCGCCATGTCGGCACCCTGCCGATGGAGGTCGATCCCAACAATGGCCCCGCGGTCGGCAAGGCCCTGCGGACCTTGCTGGACAGCGCCTCCATCCGGGAGCGCCAGTGCGTCTGGGCCCTGCCCTGTTCGGAAGTGCTCACGACCCAGACCCTGGTCCCGGCGATTGACGAGGCGGACATCGACAGCCTTCTGCAGCTCGAGGCCGAGAAGGGATTCCATGGGGACGTCTCCGCCAGTCGG
>Ga0194125_10001832_pt1 | contig 35900 bp, 26 predicted proteins | sample TA2KigC250mmetaG_FD_148626 | JGI IMG/M metagenome (GOLD analysis project Ga0194125, IMG submission 148626) | Freshwater microbial communities from Lake Tanganyika, Tanzania - TA2015034 Kigoma Deep Cast 250m | ecosystem: Environmental > Aquatic > Freshwater > Lake | place: Tanzania: Lake...
TCGAGTGCGCAACCTGCCATCCAGGCGCCCAGGAAAGCGAATCCGGAGCCGAGAGCCTCCTCCCGGATGCCGACGCGTGCCTCGCCTGCCACGAGCAGACCGATCTGGAAGGATGGGACTGGGCGGCCCCCTCTCCCGCGCCTTCCGGGTTTCCCGGTTTCTCGCACGCGAAGCACCTCGACATGGAGAGCGTCGATTGCGCTCACTGCCACGGAGCCCTTTCACAGCCAGTCATGACCGGGACCGGGAAGGGCGAACCCGGGCACGACCTCTGCTTCGCGTGCCACGAGGGAGAGAAGGCATCGGCCGAGTGCGCCTCCTGCCACGCCGATGTCGACGCCCTGCAGCCGCTCTCCCATGGGCCGGACTTCCGGAAGACCCACTCGTACGAGGCCAGAGGCAACGGCGACGCGTGCGCTGAGTGCCACCGCCACAGCGAGACCTGCAGCGAGTGCCACTCGGGAGAGAACGTCCTCTTCCTGACCCACGCGAGGAACTACCTCTTCACGCACGCCCAGGACGCAAGGAAACACGTGAGCGACTGCGCTTCGTGCCATGACTACGAGTCGTTCTGCGTCGACTGTCATGACGCGATGGCGGGGGACTTCGGCCTGAAGCCGGCCAACCACTCAAAGGACTGGACGACCGGTCGGAACCTCCACGCCATCGAGGCGAGGCGGGACATCTCCCACTGCGCGAGCTGCCACGAGGGGGATCTCTCCCCGTGCGTCATCTGTCACAGCGACCGACCGGGTCCGCGCGGCGGCGATCGGAACATCCATCCCAGCGGATTCGCGGACTACGACGCGCACGGCCCATGGCATGACGACGACACCTACTACTGCTTCGACTGCCATGACGGGAGCGGCCCGGCGGAGGGCTCGGACGGCTTCTGCGGCTACTGCCACGCCCCGCCCAGGCGGGACTAGAACGGGCTCAGCGCCCGCCGCCCGGGCCGCCGCGCGCGCCCTCCTCGATGCAGAGCCGCACCGGGTCGTCGCCGTAGACGGCCGGGGGGAAGAGATAGGGGACCAACCCCAGGAGGAACTGCCTCTTCTTCAGGGCCTGATGGCTCGCGTAGTGATCGGTGTGGATCGTCCTCAGATAGGTTTCCAGGGTGTAGATCTGCAGCTCCACGGGAAAGAAATAGGGCAGCGCGTCCGGGATGTTCGGCGCACGATAGAGGACGTCGATCTCGCACTTGAAGACCCTGTAGCCGGCCCCCGTGAAGGGATTGAGGGCGGCGAGTCCCTCGTGTCCGCTGAGCGTATCGACCGCGTTCTTGATGTGCAGGGGGCCTCCGAAGATCCCGAATAGGATCTCCTTCAGATGCTCCACCTCGATGAGATTCTGGACGATGAACATCGCGCCGATCAGATCCTTGATCACTCTCGGGTCGTTTTCCCCCTTGCGGATCATCTTGCTGACGATCGACCCGTTCCGCCTCCTGTTGAGACCGCTCCAGATCTCCATCGGACGCAAGGCGTAGTGAACCTCGCCCTTGTGGTACTGGAACGGGATGATCTCCTTCTTGAACCGACAGGAGTAGAAGTAGACATGGAGGCGAATCGGACGTCCTTCATGAAGGATCTGGATCTCCTGCAGATCGAAGGACCAGCATTCCTGACCGGGCCGCGGAACGCGCCCGATCGAGTAGTCCATCGTGACTCCGTCCCTGCCGATCTCCGAGCAGACCTCGACCTTGCGCCTCTCCGCCACCTCCGAGAAGAGATGCCGTTCGAGGAGGGACTCGAAGAAGCGCTTGTGCGCGACCCCGTTCTGCACGTCGCGGCAGTGATCGACCTCGAAGAAGAGCTTGGCCAGGTAGAGCTTACGCTGCGCCTCAAAGCGGCTCCGCGGGTCCTCTTCACCGAAGATGACCGAGAGGAGCTCCAGGACGTCGGAGCAGTCGCGCACGCGGGGCGCCGGCTCCACGGAGGTCCGCACTTCGGCCGGCAGGAGCTGGAGCAGATCTCCCAAGTAATGGTCGGCCTCGTTGAGGTAATATCGTGCGGTCTCGAGGTTCGATTCGAGGACATGCTCTTCCCCGGGGGGGAAGAGGATCCCGTTCAGCAGGCCGTTGTACGGTTCCGATCCTCGGATGATCCCGAGGTACTTCTTGTAGAGCATGCGGAGGAAGGCCGGGTCCGATTCGGAGAGAGCCGGGTTCAACAACGGATGGGCGCTGTAGTCGGGGTGAAACTGCTCCATGATCCGGGGCCTCATGCCCACCGCGGCAACCTTGCCCAGGATCGGGCCTGTCGCGCCGGTTGAGGCTCTCCGTTCCCGAGGATACCATGCTGGATGCGCCATCCCAATCGCTCCTCCCTGCGACCTTCGACACCCTGATCCAGATCTTCGGCGCCAGTCGAGCCCTCGGTCGTCCCTGGCCCGACCCATGCCCGCCCTTTCCCGCCTCGGCGATCCGCCTTGTCGACTTACGCCCCAGGGAGGACTTCGAGCGGGCGCACATCCCCGGCTCGTGCAGGCTCGGCCTCGACGAGATCGACCAACCCGCGCTCCGGCCTCCGCGACGACGGATGCTCCTCCTGCTGGGATCGGACGCGAGTCAAACCGCCGATGGCGCCCGTCGCCTGCAACTACTCGGATACACCGCCCGCCCTATCCTTGCTCCCCTTTCGAACTGGCCCGGCCCCTGGGCGGCGGGGACCGAGGTCTCCCCGGCATGGGAGCCTTCCCGCCTGGCGGCCCTCTGGAAGAGCCGGCTTCCCGTCGGTCCCGTCCTGGACCTGGCCTCTGGATCGGGGCGAACGGCGGTCTTCCTGGCGATGCACGGGGCGGAAGTGACCGCCATCGATCTCCTCCCCGACGCGATCGCGCAGGCGTCCCTGCTGGCCAAACGCCACCAGGTCACTATCGGCCTGAGGCAGGGGGATGTGGAGGGGAATCCCTCCTGCTGGGACGGCCGGTGGGGCACGATCCATGTTCATCGCTTCCTGGACCGGGGCGGCTTCGCGCTCCTTCGGGACCGGCTGCTTCCGGACGGACTGCTCCTCTACGAGACGTTCATCGAGCATCAGTTCCGCGCCGGCCGGAAGCCGACGCACCCATCGCACCTCCTGAAAAGCGGCGAGCTCCTCCAGGCGGCGCGTGGAATGGAAGTCATCGATTACCGGGAGGGCGAAACCGAGGAGGGGGACTGGACGGCCTCTCTGGTGGCGCGGAACTAGGCGGATGTGCATGGATCTGAGAAGCGAGCGAGCGCGCCGCGAGGAAGGTGGACCCCGACGGTTCCCTCCGCCCCGCTAGGTTCGCGTTCGCGGCGCGGGGCTTCGGGAACCGGTCGGGGCCCCCGGACGCTCCAGTGGAGCGCTGCTGGCCCGCGCAGCTCGCGCCCTGTCACTCAGCGAGCGGAGCGGGCCACGGCGCGACACCAGGGCCAAGCGGATGCGCCAGGCAGGCGGCTCAGATGCAACCAAGCCGCTCTTGAACCGGCGGACCGAAGAAGCCGCAGGAGGCGGAGATGGAGAACCTTGGAAGACCGTGGGTGAAGGGCGATGGAGAACTTCCGACGCTGCCCCTGACAGTCGATGACTCTCTCAAGGGAAAGGTGAGCGTCGGCTCCTTCCTGCTCGAGAAGGCGTCCGCTGGCAATCGTCCCGCAAGCCTCGACGAGGCGCTGCGCGAGCTCGAGACTCGCTATCGCGACCTCTGGGCGGGGCCTCCCGACGCGCATGAGGCGCTCCAGCCCGCGCGGCGGCTCTACCACGCCATAGGCATCGATCCATCGAAGACGCGCCCCTCATCGGAGTCCCTCCTCCGCCGCGTGCTGCAGGGCAAGGAACTCTATCGAGTCAACGCGATCGTCGACGCGGCGAATCTGGCCTCGCTCACGATGCTCCTTCCGGTCGGGCTCTACGACGCGGCGAAGATCGAGCCTCCCGTGTCGCTGCGTCTCGGACGCGAGGGGGAGGAGTACGAGGGGATAAGAAAGGACAAGATCCATCTGACCGGACGTCCGGCCCTCATCGATCAGATCGGACCGTTCGGCAATCCGACATCCGACTCCCTGCGCACATGCGTCACGGAGAATACGGAGAGGGTCTGGTTCGTTCTCTTTGCCCCGGCCGACTATCCTCCGGCGACCCTGAAGGACGATCTGCTGCGGGCGCGCGAGATTCTCGGGAGACACGCCTCTACTCCGTGATCAAGACCAGCTCGAACGGAGGAAGTCCCGTGGGGAGAGGTTGCGAGATGTCGGTTCGGGGAACGCCGTTCGCGGCGGAGAAGATCCGGAGGCCCGGATCCGCATAGTTCCGATCGCAGACGGCGAGATCTCCGCACGGCAAGAGGATCAAGTCGGCCAGCTCGTAGCCGTTCGATCGGTGGACGATCCGGTCCAGGACGCCGGTCGCGGCGTTGAAGGAAACGAGCGACGTGACGAACGAAGGATCGCTCACGGTCGCGTAGCCCACTCCCTCGTCCGTCAGGGCGAAGTCGATGAGATCCCCCCCTAGGATCTCCTCCCGAACCATGAAACCCGCCGACCTCCACGTCGACAGGTCGACCTTCTCGATCCCGGCGTCGAGGACCCCGTAGACCCCCGACTCCGGAACGAGGAGGAACGAGGAGGACCGGTCCAGGACCATCGGCGCCGTGGGATTCAATCCCTGCAGGACGATCCCCTGAATGCCGGCGATCGTCGGGTCGGCGTCCACGAGCGAGTCGGCTCTCGTGTCTATGATCGCAAGGTAGGAGGGCGGCACCGGCAGATAGGTCGCCCCGCCGAAGTCGATCCGCTGCACCGCCACGTAGAGGTAGGGATCAATGTATAAGAGCCTGTCCATGTCGGGAACGCCGTCTCCGTCGGCGAAGACGGAGAGAGAGATCTCTCCCAGGACGCTGCCGTCGCCCACCTCGACCTTGAGGATCGAGGCGGAGCCCCCGCGACTCACGTAGGCGCGGCCCTCTCCTGCGAAGGCGATGTCGCGTGGATTCGTCCCGCCGCCCACGCTGAACTGGCGGACGGTCCGGAAGCCGTCGGCTGGATCGACAACTTGAACATTGTCGCCTCCGAGTCGATTGACCACATAGAGAAGTCCGCCGTGGACCCTCCCGACGGCATCCGAGTGGACCGCAGCGACATCGCGCGTGACCCGATAGGAGGAGTCGGCGTCGACGACCGTGATCGCTCCGGTGGAGTAGTCGGTCGTCACGACGAGAAGCCTGCCGCACTCGGGGATCTGCGGAGGCGGGGGCTGCGTCGGCGGCCGATTCTCGTCCGAACAGCCTACGACGGCGGCCATGAGGATCGCGGCCGCGAAGGCCGCCATCGGCCCTGCGGGCGCGATGGCGGCATGGGCGGGCCGGGGACGAAACGATGCTCTCTCACGGAGACTCGACTGCATCTTGGATCTTCTCCTTTCTCAGGGGCGGGGTTGCCGATCGCCTTCGCCTCTTCCGGCCGTGGCGTCGTCTGCGCCTCCGCCGGCGGGGGCCGAGTAGGCAAGCTCCAGAAAGAACGAACGGCCAGGAAGAGGAAACCCCTCGACGTCCTGGGTCCTGACGTCCGCGATGTTCCGCGCGCCGAGGAGCAGCTCCAGGCTCTCCCGTTTCATCGAGAAGACGACCCTGGCCTCCTGCAGGAAGCGGTCTCCCCGACGCCTCGCCTGGGAGTTGTACCGATCGCGGTAGAAGCCCGACTCATAGTCCAGGGCGTGCTCGAGACGCAGCCTCGACAGCGCGATGCCTGTCTGGATCGACCCCTTCGCGTTCGGCAGATAAGGCAGCGACTTCCCTCTGTAGCTCGCGCTCGGACCCGCGTCGTGCGCCTCCTGGAGCGTGCCGCTCGCCGTCACATCGATCGCCGGATGGGCCCAGGAAGGAACGCTTCTCGCGGAGTAGGCCGCGCGCGCGAGCAGCTCCGCGCCGCGGACCCTCGTCCTCTCCAGGTTCTCCGGGCGCGAGGTCCGCTGGCTGTTCTGCAGCCAGACGATGGCCTCCTCCGTGCGGCTCTCGAAATAGGCCGCCTCGACCCGGCATCGCAGCGGGCCATGCGACCTGCCCGGCATCCGCGCGCTCGCCCCGAGGTCCCATGCAGTTCCCCGCTCCGCAGCGAGGGCGGGATTCCCGATCTGGACACCTCCGCGGCCATGCATCTCCACGAACGCTGGAAGCCTCGCGAATCTCCCCAGCCCTCCCCGGATGAGGATGCCCCGCCCCGCGTCGAGCGAGACTCCGACGCGCGGAGTCCGAAGCCGGACGCCTTCCGATCCCCGCCCTGTCGAGACCAGCAGCCGCTCGCGCAGCAGGAGCTCGACCGCTGCGATCGGACGCGCCGCGAGGTCGAGCCCGAGGCCGCCGGCCAGGCGGCGGTGGGCCGGCTCCGCCCGGCCGGCCAGCAGATCGCGCCCTCTCCAGATCTCCTCCTGCAACGATCCCGCCACACGAAGAGTCGCCCCGATCCCGGGCAGGAGGGAGGTCGCGCGAATCTCTCCTCCCTGGGCCAGGAAGTCGCTCTTCGTGTCGCTCTTCCCCAACCCGACCTCCCCGTCCGGATTCTCGTAGTGATCCGCGTCCTCCTGGCGATGGAGCAGCAGTTTCCATGCGCTCGACGACGGGCCCCTCGCATCGAGGGCGACAACCTGAAGGAGACGACGGAAACGGTCGCGGACGTTTCTCGTCTGCATGCTCTCGGTCCCCGGAACGCCGGCGTCCCGCCACAGTCCGTGCCCGATGTAGCTCGCGGCAAGGCGCTCCCCCGCGCGATAGCGTCCCTGGACGAGCGCGTCCGACTGGCGGAAGGCGTTGTTCTCGCGGCGGACCGTCCGATCGTCCCCGCCTTCGTAGGGCGTGCCGTTGCGGTCTCTGTAAGGGTAGTCCCCCTCGCTCGCGACCACTCCGCCCGATACGAGGATCGCGAGCGCGCCCCGCGCGAGTCCGCCCGCGGCAGCCAGAGTCGAGGCGCCGAACGAGCCCGCGCCCACGCGCAGGTGAAGCGGCGCGCCTGCGTCCTGTCTCGTGCGAAGCCGGATCACGCCAAGGCCGAGACCTGCTTCCTCAGAAGCCCCGGGTCCGCGAGTGATCTCCGCCCGCTCGAAGAGGCGCGCCGGCAGGAACGACAGATCGACCATTCCATCCGGACCCGCCGAGATCGGCGCGTCATCGACGCGAACTTCGACCTGAGAGGGACTGCTTCCCCGCACCGACGCGAGCTGTATGGAGCCGGAACCCCCGTAGCTGCGGATCTGGACGCCGGCGGCGCGATCCAGCAGATCCGCCAGATCGCATGAGGCCGGCACCGCCGGGCCGAGGCGGACCACCTGCACGAAGCCCGGCGTCCTGCCCATCCGCTCCTCGGGAAAGGGACGGGGCGATACGACCTCGATCGTGTCGACCGCGTCCGGCCAGAAGGGAGGAGGGGAACCCATCGCTTCCGCGGCATGCATGCCGCAGAGCGAGACGATGAACAAGAGGACCGCCAGGGGCCTCATGGGACCTCCGAACCGCGAGAGGTTCCACGCGCCGCGACCCTGGCGCGGCGCGCCGCGACCCGATCGGAGAGGAGAGGACGGATGAGGAGGGGATGCCCCCCCTTCCGGCCGTTTCCGGACCGACCAAGGGGCTTTGGAAGGCCTCCCGCCAGGTCTTCTGGCTCTCGGATCAACCTGTGCCCCGCGCCTTCCCGGCTCTCGCCAGTGGCGTCGTGCGGGGACAGTCCCCGACTACAGCGGCGGGCCCGCAACGGCTTCTGACCGTTTTCCCTCTCCGGCGCGCGGTCGCGCCCGAGGGCGGGAGACCGATTGCAAAGCGACGAAGGCAGGCTAGAGCCGACGTCCCGGCCTGTCAAGCCTTCGCCTTCTCATCGCGCCGGACGGCTTTTCAGACCCAGACGAACGCATGTGGACCCTTTCGGCGGCATCTGCGACACTCCTTCTGCGCGCCTGCCAGGCTTGGCGTGATCGTGCCGCGACTCGCTCGTTCCCGTTTCGGATGCAGGCGAGTCGCCGCGGAGATTGAGGACTCATAACAGGAAGTCATTCGATGGCGCCGATATTCCCGTTGCCCGCGGGGAAGCCGCGGCTCGATCTGCTCATCCTTCACCCGGCGGGCAGCGATGACCCGCGCCTCGTTTCACTCTCGATCGGAATCCTCCAGTTCCTTCGCGGCTGGCTGGAGGGCCGGGACGTCACAACGTCGTTCTGGCCGGAAACGACCGTTGACGCGGGGGGGCGCACGCGCTTCATCCTCCGCCCCATCGCCTGGGCCGAGGACGAGATCGCCCGCAAGAGGAAGCTCGTCCCGTCGGCCCGCGCGATCCTGTTCCTCGATATCGATCACTCCATCCCAGCGACGCCTCAGGCGCGGCTTTCCTTGCGATCTCAAACTGCGGATCGCACGGCCTTAACGCCGATTCCGCTCGATGAGGCGGGCGTCTTCTCCGGCACCGCGCTCACTCTGGACGAGCTGCTTCGTGCCGTGGAGCGGGTCCCGATCGAGAAAGGCCCCGCGGCCATCTTCCACACGCAGGATCATGCGACCGCGCTCGCGACGCTCTACGCGCTCGAGAGAATCGTGGCCTTTCAGGCCGGCATCGGACAGGAGGATCCGCAGCGTCTCTTCGAGCCGGCGCTCAATTGTTTGGCGCGCGATCCGGCGCATCCGATCGGGCGCGACTGCCTCGCGCGCCTCGCGGGGGCCGCCACGGAGACCGGGAAATCGGAGTGCCAGCAGGCGGCCCGCGACGCGCTGCAGCGGTGGTCCGACATGACTCCCCTGTCGGCCTTTCCCCCCTACTTGCTGGCGATGACGCGCATGCGATCCGGGGCTGCGGAAGAGGCCAGAGCGTCATTCGAGGAGTCGCTCCGCAGGGACCCGCTCTTTGGACCCGCCCTCGAGCAGTACGCGAACTGGCTGGCGGAGCGGGGCTTCGTCGATCGGGGCGTCGCGATGCTCCGCAGCGCGGTCGGCCGGACCGACTTCGACGGGAACCTGCTCGATCACGCAGGATGCCTGCTCGCGAACGCGGGACGCCTCGATGAAGCGGACCCCCTCTTCCGAGAGGCGGCGTCGGCCGGAGGGCCGCCGACCTCGAGCACGAACCTCACCCGGGCTCTCCTCGCCCGCAACCGCAACGACGAGGCGCTCGAGGTCCTTCAGCGGAGCATGGCCCGGGGAATCCATCCGATGCAGCTCGAGCTGATGGCCGATCTCGCCGGGCGGTCAGGGATGGCCGCGGCCGGCGCCCGAGCCATCCTAAGGGGGAGGATCTCGGAGGGCAGCAAGGACGAGACGATCCAGCAGCATCTCACTCAGATCTGCCTCGATCTCGAGGGGCCCGGGGCGGCGGCCGCGCAGGCGCGCAGATTGCTCGAGATCGCCACGCAGGTGCCGGTCCGGCGTTTCGCCTACCAGGTCTTGTTGCGGAGCCTCATTCCCGACTTCGAGGCTCGCTGGAAGCAGGCGATCGAGAACACGTTCGAGGGGGATGCGGAGTCCGCGGTGTCGTTCCTCCGCGAGGTAGTGACGGCGGAGGACGGCTACGGCACCGCGCACTTCTTCCTGGGAACCGCGCTCGAGCGCCTCGGACGGGCCAAAGAGGCCGTCCCCCACCTGAGGGAGGCCATCGCCTCGGAGGGAAACGACCCGATCGTGCTCGATGTCCTCGCGCGCGCCTGCGCGGCCGCGGGCGATCTCGAGGACGCGGCGCGGCTCCACCACACGGCCGCTTCCCTCGCGCCGGGCGATGCCCGGGTCCTGCACAACGCCGCCGTATCCCTCCTTCGCGCGGGCTACTCCGAAGAAGGGATCTCCATCGCGCAGAGCTCGCTCGCCATCCAGCCCGAGCAGGATGATCTGATCGATCTGCTGAAGAAGAGCCTCCCGCCCAGCCGCAAGAAGGCAGCGAAGCTCGCCGAACATGCGGGGAGGATTCTGAGGAAGAAGAAACCGCGATCGTGACGGCTGAGGAGCTCATGGGCGACGAGACGATCCACGATCCCCCGGGCCGAAGTGACGATCCGACCATTGCGTCGCCGCCGGGTCAACCGGCGCCGGCGACCGATCTTCCCCAATCGATCTCAGGCTACCGCATCCTTCGCAAGATCGGCGAAGGCGGGATGGGGATCGTCTATGAGGCCGAGCGTCTCTTCAGGGAGGCCCTGGCCATGGACGAGCGGATCCTGGGCCGGGACGATCCCGAGATCGCGACGAGCCTCAAGTGAGATGTTACGGTCGGAATGCTGGGGCGATCAGGGCGGATTCAATGATCTCTCTCGCGCCGCGGCCACGGCGAAGGCGTCGAAATACCGCTGGAGAGAGCTCCCGTCAGAACGGTAAGCGTTCTCACCCACGAAGAAGTCGAGGAGGACCTCGCGGGCCCGCGCGATCTCCCGCAATCTGGCCGCCGACCTTCGGTGACGAGGATCGTCGAGCGTGAGATCGATCAGCTCAATCGCGCGCTCGACGGCATCGCTGGAGATCTTCCGGTTCCGCTCCCGCCAGCGCAGGGCCCGACCAACCTCGCTCCCGACGTGGCCCATCTGCTCGCACAGGGTGAAGGTGAACCATCGCCCCCGGGCCAGAGACTCGTGCCGGACGGGGCTCATCGGCGCGCGAGCTGCCGGACGAGGGCCCCAATCCTCTCTCGGATCGCCGGATCATCCACGCTCCTGGAGTGGTTGCCCTGAGAGGGTCTGAGGTTGATCATGGAGTCGAACTCGATCCATTCATCGTCTGGCAATTCTGGATAGAGATTGATCCCCCAGAGATCCTGCTGCCGCGACCCCGTCGCCAAGAGCTCGGCTTCCTCATCCGCATGCAGCTCCGCTCCGACGAGCATCACCCCGCGGTCGAGATCGACGACCCCCTTCACAAGACTGCCGAATCGAGCGGAGGCGAGCTGACGCAGGTCCTCGATCGATAGCGGGCTCTGTCGCGTGACCAGCTTCATCGCCGGTCAGTCTAGCCGCCCCCGCGCCAGCATGGCAACATGGTGGCCGAGGCGACGTCAGGCCTGGTGCCCGCCACAGCGGCCCGGAGGCGCCCCAGAAGTGAGGACGCACCGCGAGGCTCGCGGATCCGATAGCCGGCCCGGCGCCCCTTGGAGCCTACCAGAGGATCCCCTACACTCGGGGGCGTCAGTTGTCGGAACATGGGGGCCGGGGCTGCTCACCGGAGGGGACAGATGGCTTCGAGCGAGTTTCCCATGGAGAGGAAGATCCTGCCCGCGACCCTGGCGGCCGGGGCGCGCAAGGCGCTCAAGGGGCGCGGGGAGATCCGGCCCGCCATCAAGGAGCTGGCCGCTCTGATTCCGCATGACGCGATCACGGGGCCGCCGTTCTGCCTCCTCCAGTACATCACCGATGTCGAGGGCGCCTATGACATCGATGTCTGTTTTCCGGTCTCGCGGGAGATCGCGGTCGAGGGGCTCTTCTGCAGGATGGAGCCGGAGCTGGAGGTCCTCGCGCACCTCCACCGGGGACCGACGGAAGGGATCCGGGAAGCCTACCGCGCCCTCCATCGGACCACGGCGGAGCGCGGGGTCATCTCCGACGAGTTCGGCCGCGAGGTCTATCCGGACTGGGAGACGGCCGACGCCACGGCCGTCGAGGTGCAGTTCGTGGTCCACAGGTGGGAGGACTTGTTCGCCCGGCACGCGGAGCGGGTCCTCGGGTCCGAGGCGGCTCGCGATCTGCTCGCGAACCGGCCCGCACCGGGACTCGAGGCGACGGGGGAGGAACGCTTCGCCTGGGTGAAGGCTGCCGTCGAGAAGCTCGATCGCGACGCAGGCGATGATCGAACGCACGAGATCCTGACCGGCTGCGCGCACGTCTTCCCCGACCGGCAGATCGACAGGCTCCGCTCCGTCCATGACGAGGCCATGGAGCGGACGGGCGACCGCGGCCAGGCGATTGATGCCGTGCTCGCCTTTCGGGCCGCCAATCCACCGTGGAGGGACAGCTCGACGCGCCAAGGCAACGTGGTGATCGCCACCAAACGACCGCGCGACCCGGAGGCGTATGAGAAGGCCGAGACGTCCGAGGAGAAGCGGCGCGCCTACTGCTTCTGCCCGATCATCCGCGACCGGCTCGGCGAAGGGATGCCCGGGAGCTTCTGCTACTGCGGGGCAGGTTGGGAGCGCCGGCAATGGACGGGGACTATCGGGGAGCCGGTTCGCGTTCGCGTTCTCCACTCGGTCCTGCGCGGCGATGACGCCTGCAGCTTCGCCATCGAGCTGCCGGAGGCCTGACCGGACGCCAGGCAAGAGGATCATGACATGATCCGAGCCCCCTCCAGCAATCCGGTCGGCGGCGCCATCCGTGATGAGGGCAAGAGAGGCGCTCGGGAGAGAACGCCGAGAGCGCGGCGCTGGAGGACCGGTCTGATCCTGGGCGGCATCCTGCTCGCCGGGCTCCTTCTCCGCCTCGCCTACCTGTCGGACCTCAGGCAAGCGCCCGACTTCGAACACCCGATCAAGGACGCCGGCTTCCATGACTACTGGGCCAGGGCCCTCGCCACCGGGGATTGGACTCCTCCCGCGTCGCACGAGGATCCGCGCCTGGGAGAGGTCCCCTTCCTCAGACCTCCCGGGTATCCGTACTTCCTCGCCTTGATCTACAAGACATTCGGATTGAGCTACTTCTTTCCCCGCCTCGCCCAGATCCTGCTCGGACTCCTCAACTGCTTCCTCGCCTTCCTCCTCGGTAGAGCCCTGTTCGGTCGCGCCGTGGGCCTGATCGCGTCGGCATTCGCCGCCGGCTACTGGGTGTTGATCTTCTTCGAGGGCGAGCTCGAAGCGCCGACCCTGATCGTCACCCTGGCTCTGCTCCTGGTCTGGCTAGCCTACCGCTGGTGGACCAGGCCGTCCCGCGGGCGCGCGATCCTGAGCGGTCTGACCCTGGGACTTCTCTCGCTCACGTTGCCCAACGCCCTCGCGTTCATCCCGGTCCTCGCTCTCTGGATGCTCTGGGCGGGCCGCGATCTCGTCCGGCCGCGACAGATCTACGGCCACCTGGCGATCTTCCTGCTCGGAGTCGTCCTCGGGATCGCGCCGGCCACGATCCGAAACGCCGTGGTGGCCGGGGACTTCGTCCCGATCGCGAGCAATGGGGCTGTCAATCTCTACATAGGCAACAACGAGACGAGCGACGGCACGACCGCGACGATTCCGAATATGCAGGAGCTGACCGGGCTGAACCGATGGAACTGGTTCCTCTATGACCGGATCGCCCGCGGCGTCTCGCGAGAAGCCGGCCGCCCTCTCAAGTACTCGGGAGTTTCCGCCTACTTCAACCGCAAGGCCCTGGACTACATCGCAAGCCATCCGGCGAGGTTCGTGGAACTCTGCCTGAAGCGGGCGGCGCTCTTCTGGGGCCCGGCGGAGATCGCCAACAACAAGGCCCTCGGCCTGGAGAAGACGAAGTACCCCATCCTGCGCTGGAGCCCAGGCTTCCCCTTCGTCTTGTCGCTCTCGCTTCTCGGCCTCCTGCTTGTCGCTCTGGAGAGGAGAGGATCGCGGGGCCTGGGGGCGAAACGCAGCGCCGAGACCGTGAGGGCGTTCCCCCTGCTCGTCCTGATCATCTTCCTCGTCCTGATCCTGTTTCTCTCTTTCCTCCCTTTCCTGGCAGCAGGCCGATTCCGGGTCCCCGTCCTCCCGTTTCTCTTCCTCTTTGCGGCCTATGCCCTCCATCGCCTCTGGCAGCTCTTGCGCTCTCGATCCTGGGGACGGGCGGGCGCTGTTCTCGGATCCGGCGTCGCCCTCTACCTTCTGTGCAACGTGCAGATCGTGCCCTACCAGTCGAATCCCGCCTGGTGGTTCGTCGATCAGGCGAGCGGACTGGAGGTGTCCGGAGACCTGCAGGGGGCGCTCCAGGCGTGCCGCGACGCATTGGAGGAGGACCCAGGGTATGTCGATGCGCGCGTCAAGCTGGCTTCGTTGCTGGCGAGGCTGGGAAGACCGGAGGAGGCGATCCGAGAGTACGAGGAGATCCTCAGACACCGCCCCGACTACGTCGACGTGCGTGTGCGACGTGCGTCCCTTCTCATCGATCGGGGTCAGGCCGCGAGGGCGACTCCGGAGCTGGAAGAGATCGCGGCGGCGCATCCCGAGATGTCCGCCGCTCACCTTCAGCTAGGATGCGCCTTCACTCGTCTTCGACGCTATGAAGAGGCGGAGCGGGAGCTGCGGCGCGCGATCGAGCTCGAGCCGCGGGACGCGGTCGAGCATAGCTATCTGGCCATGGTTCTGGCTGCGCGGGGCGCCCACGAGGAGGCGATTGCACACGGTCGCGCCGCCCTTGGCCTCAAGCCGGGCGTGAAGGAAGTCCACTTCAATCTCGGGACCTCGCTGCGGGCCCTGGGAAGACAGGAGGAAGCCGCCGCGGAGTACCGGGAGGCCCTTCACATCGATCCGAACTATGTGGCCGCGCAGCGCGAGCTGAACGCGTTGTCGAACGCGGGGACGCAACCGGCGCCCGGACGATAGCCCCCCTGGAATCGATGGCTTGCCACCAGGCATCGTGGCCCGTAACTATTTGACACAAAGTGGATTACGTCAAGTCCGATCCAGGAGACGCTATCGTGGCTCATGGCGGTCGGCAAGGTCCTGCTCCCCGCGCCGCTTTGCGCGGACCTCGGACCATCGAACAGAGTATAATGATCGGTTATGTCGTGGATCTCCCATTCTACTCGATCTATCAGGCCGCGCCTGCTCGGGCCCCTCGTCTTGCTCCTGCTGCCTCTCGCGCCGTCGGCGCGCGCCGCGACCCTGACCGGGCGCGTCCTGGATGAGAGCGGGGCATCTCTGCCACGCGCGATCGTTCAGATCGAGGCCTTGCAGCTCGGCGCCCTGGCGGATTCCTCCGGGCGGTTCGCCATCGCGGATCTGCCCGCGGGGACCTACGTGATCCGTGTCTCCATGATGGGCTTCGAGACCGCCATCGAGACGCTCGAGGCCCTGGACGTGCCGGGACCGGAGGTTGTCGTTCGGCTCTCCTCGGCTCCGGTGCTCCTGGATGCGATCTCCGTCGAAGGGGAAAGGACGGGATCGGGCGTGACGGACAAGGAGATCGTCCGCACCGAGGTGATCGCTCGGGGCGACCTCGTGGAGAGCGCAGACCGCGGCAGCCTGATGAGCGCGCTCGACGGCCAGACGGGCTTGAAGACCCGGCCCTGCGCGATGTGCGGCTCCTGCGGCATCGGGATGCAAGGGCTAGAGCCCTCGTACACGGAGGTCAATGTCGACGGCCTGCCGGTCTTCAGCGGTCTGGGAACACTCTATGGCCTGGACGGGATCGCGGCCGGCGATGTCGAGCGGCTGGAGTTGGTCAAGGGGACTGGATCGAGCCTATATGGAAGCGGCGCCATCGCGGGGGCAGTGAATCTCGTCTCGGTCGCGCCGGAGGCGGGCGGCGCGCTCGAGATCCGCGCATCGTCGGATCAGCACGGGCAAAGCAGCCTCTACCTGGGCGCCTCGACGCATCCGGGAGGCGTGCCGATGCGCCTGTCCGTCTCGGCCGGCGCGACCCCCGACCGGATCGATACCAATGACGACGGCGTCACGGATGTCCCCGAGAGCTGGCGCACGAGCGTCGGCGCCTCGGCGGAGGCTCCTGCGGGCGGCGGCACCCTCCGTCTCGGGGGCCGCGCCTATTGGGAGGACCGCTTCGCGGGGGAGGTTGGCTGGACGCCACGCGATCGCGGGTCATCGACCGTCTACGGGCGCGAGATCCAGACCCGGCGGCAGGAGATCTCCCTGCGCTGGCGTGGAGCTTCCGACGGAAACCGGCTCTGGTCGGCGCGCGGCGCGCTCGTCCGGCACGAGCAGGACTCCTGGTACGGCACCCAGGAGTACGCCGCGCGCCAGCGCCTGGGGCTCTTCATGCTGACTGTCGAGCAGTTCTGGAGCGAGCCGCATACGACCGTTCTCGAGGCGGGTCTGAGCGGTGAAGACTACGACGACAACTTACGGCTGCTGGCGCCCACTGATCTTCGTTATGTCGTGCCGTCGCTTGTCGTGCAGCATAGCTGGAAGATGGGGACGGCCTTGACCGTGCAGGCCGGGAATCGAGCGGAGAGCTACGAGGAAGATGGCGTCATTCTCACGCCGCGGATGACCGCGGCGTGGGACATCTCGCCCGGCACGACTCTGCGGCTATCCGCCGGAACGGGGTACCGGCCCGTCACGCTCTTCAGCCTGGACGTCGCGACCGAGGCGGGCTTCGACAGCGTCCAGCTCGGAGAGGACCTCCGGGCGGAGGAAAGCGCGGCGGTCGCAGCCGCGCTCGCCCGGCGATGGCTGTCCGATTGGGGGTCGGCACGCGTCGACCTCAATCTGTTCTACACCGACTTCCGGAACAAGGCGGTCATCGAACATGCAGAAGGATCTGACATCTTCGTGTCGAATGCCTCGGATGCGTTCTCGCGAGGTTTCGAGGTCCAAGCCTCGGGTCTGCATCAAGACGGATGGAACGCGAAGCTCGGCTACACGCGATCGGAGGTCCGCTATCGGACGGTCGAAGGCTGGCGCGACGTGGAGCTGCAGTACGCCTACACGGCCGACGGCACGGTCGGACGAGACTGGAAGGAAGCTGGTCTCTCAACGAAGGTCTCCGCGGTCCTCTACGGACCGCAGCACCTGCCTGAGGGACGCGGGAGGGACCGGGCCGAGCCTTACGCGCTCTTTGACGCGGCCGTGCGCAAGCGCTGGGGGCGCCTCAGCGCGTCGTTCGGAGTGAACAACGTCTTCGACCGGACGCAGGACGAGTCGCCGTACGTCCGCGATCCCGAGACGGGGCGGCTGCGCCCTGACGCGGCGCTCATCTACGCGCCAGTTCTGGGGCGCGCGTTTGTGCTGAGCCTGGGATTCGAGGTGGGCGGATAACGGCCCGCTCGCGACCTACGTCTTCGGCATCTCGATGCGAATGTGCAGCTCCTCGAGCTGCCTCGGACGCACCTCGGACGGAGCGCCCATGAGGAGGTCCTCGGCCCGCTGGTTCATCGGGAACATGATGACCTCGCGGATGTTGGGCTCGTCGGCGAGAAGCATGACGATCCGATCTATGCCCGGGGCGATCCCGCCGTGGGGCGGGGCTCCAAACTTGAACGCGCGGATCATCCCTCCGAACTTCTGGTCGACGACCTCGTTTCCGTAGCCGGCGATCTCGAACGCCTTGTACATGATGTCGGGACGGTGATTCCGGATGGCCCCCGAGGACAGCTCGACGCCGTTGCAGACGATGTCGTACTGGTAGGCGAGAATAGCGAGGGGATCCTCTGTCTCCAGGGCCTCCATCCCGCCCTGGGGCATGGAGAAGGGGTTGTGCGAGAACTCGATCTTCCGGTTCTCCTCGTCCCACTCGTACATGGGGAAGTCGACGATCCAGCAGAACCGGTAGACCTCCTTCTCGCGGAGGTCGAGTTCGTCGGCGACCTTGGCGCGGATCCGTCCGGCCAGGCCGGCGACCTCGGTCTTCTTGCCGGCAACGAAGAAGAGCGCGGAGCCGGGGCCTGCGCCGGGCAAGACTCTTAAAAGGGCGAGGAGGTCCGGGCCGAGGAACTTCGCGATCGAGCCCTTGACCCCGCCTTCGGCCGGAAACGCGAGCCAGGCTGCTCCCTTGCCGCCCTGATCTTTGACGAAGGCGTCGATCCCATCAAAGAACTTGCGCGGCTGCTCGGCGGCTCCCGCCACCGGGATGCAGCGCACCACCCCTCCCTCCTCGACCGCCCCGCGGAAGGCCCTGAACTCCGAATCCGCGAAGATCCGGGAGACGTCCTGGATCTCGCAGCCGAAGCGCAGGTCGGGCTTGTCGCTGCCGTAGCGCAGCATGGTCTCGTGGTAGGTGAGGCGGGGGAAGGGCGCGTCGGTGATGCTCCAGTCCGAGAACTCGCGGAAGATTCCGGTGAGAAGCCGCTCGACCACGGCGAAGACGTCCTCCTGGCCCGCGAAGGACATCTCCAGATCGAGCTGGTAGAACTCGCCGGGTGAGCGGTCGGCGCGGGCATCCTCGTCGCGGAAGCACGGCGCGATCTGGAAGTACCGCGGGAACCCCGAGACCATGATGAGCTGCTTGAACTGCTGAGGGGCCTGCGGGAGCGCATAGAACTTCCCGGGATGGAGGCGGCTCGGGACGAGGAAGTCGCGGGCCCCTTCCGGCGAACTCGAAGTGAGGATAGGAGTCTGGAACTCGAGGAAGTCCATCTCCGTCATCCGTCGCCGGATCGACTGGATGATGCGGGAGCGCAGCACCATGTTCCGCTGGAGCTGGTCGCGGCGGAGGTCGAGGAAACGGTGCTCGAGTCGCTGCGACTCGGATGCATCGATGTCGTCGGCGATGGCGAAGGGGAGGATCTCGGCGACGCTGTGGATCGTGAAGCTCTGGGCGTGGATCTCGATCTCCCCGGTCGCCATGTTCGGGTTGACGTTGCCTTCCTCGCGGTGGGCCACGATCCCTTGGATCTGGACGACGCTCTCCAGGCGGACGTCGGCGGCAAGACCATGGAAGGGCGCGTCCGTCCCGATGACCACCTGGACGATCCCGGAATGGTCGCGGAGGACGAGGAAGTAGAGGCCCCCGAAGTTGCGCTTACGATGGACCCAGCCGGCGATCGTGATCGTCTCGCCGACGTGGGCGACGCGGAGGTCGCCGCAGAGGTGGGTGCGGTACTGATTCGGTCGGAACATGGCGTGTCTCTCCGTTTGGGGCGTCCGGTCTCGATTCTTCATCGGAGCCCGCCCGCAATGGTCTCGAAGACGGAAAGATAGCGCATTCCTGGGGTGGTAGCCTTTGATTACCCGTCCGAGTTGCTGGAGGAACTCGCCGGGCGGCGGGGTCGCTCAGGCCTGGCGCCTCGCAGAGCCTTCCGCGTCGTTCTGGTCGTCCTGGGAGAACCAGCTCAGGGCTTCTGCTTCGCTCTCGCACACCGGGAAGACCCCATCCAGCCGCGTCAGACGCAGGATCTCCCGAACTGCAGGACCCACGCCGAAGAGAACGAGGCTCCCGGCAGGGCGCGTCCGTTTCAAAAGGGCCACCAGGGCGCTCAGTCCGGATGAGTCCATGAACTCGATCCCGGCCAGATCCACCGCGACCATTCCTCCCTGAGGAGGAATGACAGCGAGCCCCTCCGCCTTGAAGGCCTCGGCCACGTCGGCACCGAGTTCCGTGTCCTCCGGGCGCAGGATGACCACCGCGCCCAACCGCCGAATCTGCAAGGTCGACTCCTCCCGTCGAGTTTCCCCGGTGGGGCAAGCTCCTGTGTCGTTTTCGTCTGCCGCCGGCCGGAGCTTATAGTGGAGAAATCGTGATCTTCTCCCAAGGCAAGAACGGAGCGACCGATACGTCGGACGGCAACCTCCTGGCCGGGTCCGCTTCGGGGGATGACCTCGTCCTGGTCATTACCCGCAGGGCCGCGAACTAGACCAACTCCCGTCGTTCGACACGTTCTTCGGGAACACTAGGGGCCACCGATAGTGTAGGTCGGTGGCCCTTCCTGTTGGATGCGCGGAAGGGTCACGCAGTGACGGCCGACCCCGTACGGTGCGCCCAACGCGTCCCCGCACGTTGAGCGATTCGTGAGCGCTCTTCGTGAGGGAGCGCTGAACCACTTCCTGCTCCTCGGCGTCGCTCAGTACACCGCACAGCGCCAACGTACTGCCGATCCCGGTGTGCTATGTTCTTTGGGGATTATCCTAGAACTGCGACCGGGCCGGTTTTCGTGGAGATGGAGATCAGATCCTGGGGGTCGGGATGAGCGGGCGACGAGACGATGTTCAGCCTGCTGATCCCGACCGCCGACTGGGAGGCTGGGGCGGGAGGGGCTCGGCCGTGAGTCCCCGAGGGGGATGGTCCAAGAGGCTGGTGCTGCCGCTCGCGCTTCTCCTCGTGGCGGCCGTGATTCGACTGGTCGGGGTCACTGCTGAAAGGGTCCTGGTTCTCGCCGGGGACGAGTTCTCCTACGACGATATCGCCACCAATCTCGCGGCTGGGAATGGATACTGCAGGACTTCGACGTCCGGAGACCCCTATCCGACTGCGACGCGGGGTCCGTCCTATGTCCTGTTCCTCGCCGTCTGCTACAGACTCTTCGGCCAGGACTCGATTGCGCCGTTCGTGGTCCAGGCGCTGCTCGACAGCGTGAGTTGCCTGCTCGTCTATGGCATCGCGCTCTTGCTCTTCAAGAGAAGGACGATCGCTGCGGTCGGGGCGTTCCTGTACGCGGTCTATCCGCCATTCATCACCAACACCCATCAGCTTCTCACGGAGACGTGGATCAATGTGTGGATTCTGGCCTCGCTGCTCCTCTTTCTGCGATATGTGAAGGCGCCATCGCGACGCGACCTGGTTGCCAGCGCCGTCGCCACGGGGATCATGGTCCTCAGTCGGCCCAACCTGCTTCCAGCCTCGATTCTTGCGTTTGTCGCGATGGGGGGGCGACGAGACGCAAGATGGTGGAGAGGCCTGGCAGTTCACTTCGGCATCGTCGCGATGTGCCTCTCTCCCTGGATTGTCCGCAACGCGATCGTCTTCGGCCGTTTCGTGCCCGGCGTATCCCAGGGGGGGATCACCTTTTGGGGCGGCACAGGTCCGGCCGGCGGCCGGGCCATCGGCGGTCTGGGCGATCCCGAGACGCCGCAGTATGCCATTGAAGCGACCCGCGGGATGGGTGAGATGGAGAGGGATCGCTGGTTCTATGCGGATGGGGTCCGTGTGATCCGCGAGCACCCGGGCAGGTATGCGCTGCTCCTGGTGAAGAAGATACCGCGCCTATGGTTGAATTTGGGATACGATCGTCCTCCCTCAAGAGCAAGCATCCTTCTCGCGTTGTTCAATGCCGGGATGATTCTGATGGCGTATCTTGGGGTTCGCGGATTCCGTCCCCCTCGAGTGGGCCACACGCTCCTGCTTCTGCTGGGCACCTACTTCACGCTAACCCACCTTGTGTTCTTTTCGGTGTTTCGGTACTCGCTCCCCGTCTATGCGGTTCTCATGCCGTTCTCGGGAGCCGGGATTGCGTGGATGTGGGGATTTGTTTGGAGCCGGGGAGGGTACCGGGTGCGGCGGGATCCAGATTGAGTTCTCGGAACGGACAGCATATAATCCGATGCTGGGATTCTTGAGGTCCCCAGGACTGACACAGGAGGGCGCATGAAACGCTCCGTCTGCATCCTGGCACTCGTCCTGTCCGCGATCCCCATCGCGACTCCCGAGGCTGAGACTCTCGTCGTCTACCCCGACGGCAGCGGCAGCTACCCGACCATCCAGGCTGCGATCGCAGCCGCCAATTGGGGCGACATCGTGGAGCTGGCCTACGGCAGATTCACCGGTGACGGGAATCGCGATCTCCATTTCTACGGCAAGCCGATCACACTTCGCTCGCAGAGCGGACACGCGGAGACCTGCATCATCGACTGCCAGGGCGACGAGAATGACCCGCATCGGGCGATCCACTTCGACTGGGCAGAGGGACCCGGGAGTGTGGTCGAGCTCCTGACCATCGAGAACGGTTGGTTCCATGACGAGGGGATGCCCTTCCCCGATTGCATGGGGGGCGGCATCCTTGTGGAAGACAACGCGGCGCCGACGATCCGCGGGGTGAGGTTCTTGAACTGTGCCGCCACCGCCGGGGGCGGGCTTGGGTCGTGGAACGCTTCAGCTACCGTTCTCGGGTGCCACTTCGAGGGGTGTGAGGCCTGTGGAGGAGGAGGCGCCTACTGCTTCTATGCATCCCCCACATTCAGGAATTGCAGCTTTGTCAGAAACACCCCCCACCAAGGAGGCGGAGGAATCAGCTTCCATCACGCTACACGCGCCATAGTCGAGAACTGCCTGTTTGACGGCAACCAGCTGGTGCATGGAGGCATGGGCGGGGCCGTCGACGCTTCAGCCACTCCTATCGAGTTCACCAGCTGCACGTTCCTCAACAACAGCGCCTACGACGGATGGGACACGTACGGCGGGGCAATCCACCTCTCGAGCGCGGCGGCGACCGTCTCGGGCTGCACATTCGCCGGCAATCTGGCCGGGAGTGGCGGCGCCATCGACTGCGACGCGTACGGCGGGACTTCCACTCTGACCATGGATCATACGATCATCGCGTTCGGCCTGAGAGGGGGCGCCGTTCACACTGAAGCGGGAACAGGTCCGGTTGTGCTTTCCTGCTGTGACCTGTACGGCAACGTTGGAGGAGACTGGACTCCGAACATCGCCGGTCAGTACGGTGTGGACGGGAACATCAGCCAAGATCCGCTCTTTTGCGATCTGACCGGCGGGAACGTGACTCTGGACATGCAGTCTCCATGCGCCCCCGATCAGAACCCGCAGTGCGGACAGATCGGAGCCTGGCCGGTCGGCTGCGGCACGGCGGCGGTCGATCATCTCCTGGCGCAACGCGACATCTTCTGTGTCGTCCCGAACCCGACCGCCGGCTCCTGTCGCCTCGTGGCACCTGCCGCTCGCGCGAGGCAGATACGGTCCGTCGTCGTCCTGGATGTGAACGGCCGGCGTATCCGAGATCTCGTTTCTCCTTCATCTGCGCGCGGCGGGGTGGAGCATCTCGAGTGGGATGCTCGGAACGCATCACGCCGACCGGTTCCCTCGGGGACCTATCTCTTCAAGATCGAGTCGATCTGCGGTGCCGTCACGGCGCGCGTGATTGTGGTTCGGTAGAGTTCCTCGGCAGCCTAACGGACGCACTCTGCTGTCGACTTTCCTCCCTAACGGAAAATCGACAGGATCACCCCTGCAGCCACGACCGATCCGATCTGCCCGGCCAGGTTCGCGCCCAGGGCGTGCATCAGCAGGAAGTTGTGGGGATCCGCTTCCAGTCCCTGTCTGTTCGACACGCGCGCCGCCATCGGGAACGCGCTGACCCCGGCCGAACCGATCAGCGGATTGACCGGATTGCCCTTCCAGAACAGGTTCATCAGCTTGGCGAAGAGCACGCCGCCGGCCGTACCAAGCGTGAAGGCCAGCAGGCCCAGCAGGATGATGCCCAGGGTCGAGGGCAGCAGGAACTTGTCGGCCACCATCTGCATGCCGACGCCAAGCCCCAGGAAGATCGTCGCCAGGTTCATCAGTTCGTTCTGCAGGGTCTTCGACAGACGCTCGATCGCCCCCGACTCCTTGATGAAGTTGCCAAAGGCGAAGCAGCCCATCAGCGGCAAGGCCGTGGGCAGGAGCAGCACGCACAGCGCCACCAGCATCAGCGGGAACAGGACCTTTTCCAGACGGCTGACCTCGCGGACTTGGCGCATGCGGATCCGGCGTTCCGCCGGCGTGGTCAGCAGCTTCATGATCGGCGGCTGGATCACCGGGACCAACGCCATGTACGAATAGGCCGCCACGGCGATGGACCCCAACAGTTCCGGGGCGAACTTGGAGGCTACGATGATGGAAGTCGGGCCGTCGGCCGCGCCGATGATGGCGATCGAACAGGCCTGCTTGATGCTGAACTCAAGCCCCGGCAGGGCATTCAGCGCCGCAACGCCCAGGAGGGTGCCGAAGACGCCAAACTGCGCGGCCGCGCCGAGAATGGCCACGCGCGGGTAGGCCAGCAATGGCCCGAAGTCGCAGAGCGAGCCGATTCCCATGAAGACGATCAGGGGCAACACCTCGTTCCGGATGCCGTAATCGAAGATCAGGGTCATGAACCCATGCGGCCCGCCCATGCCACCCAAGGGGACATTGACGAAGATGGTCCCAAACCCGATCGGCACGAGCAGAAGCGGCTCGAAACCCTTGACCACCCCCAGGTAGAGCAGCACAAAACCGACCACGACCATGACGACGAACTTCCAGTTGCCGCCCGCGGTCATGTCCCAGAGACCGGTCGACCGCACAACACTCGTCAGGCTCCCGCCAAGCGAAACGGCCTCCGGTTGCCCGGCCGGAGCGTGATCCGGCGTCGCGTTCAGCTCGGACGTGGCGCCGACGCCAGGTTCAGCGGTTCCCGCCGCGTTCGCCGGCAGAACCAGCGCCAGCGCCATGACGGCCATCGTCAGCGTCACGGCGGCCGGCGCCTGCCAACGAATGGCGGGCCAGGGGAAGAACCAGGGGACGACAGATCGAAGGAGGTGTGGCATGGGCAAGATCCCTCAGGCGATTTCGGCGATTGTATCCCCGGCCTTGACCCCATCGCCCGGCTTCACCCGGTAGGTGATCCGGCCCGCTTGGGTGCTGAGGATGTTTATCTGCACCTTGAGCGCTTCCATAACGCAGATCTGCTCATCCTTGTCCACCTCCTCGCCGTCAACCGAGGCCAGGGATAGGATCGTGCCGGGCATGGGCGCCTCCACCTTGGTCACGATGCCGGCGTTGTCACCGGCTGCGGCCGCCGGCGTTCCGGCATCTGTCTGCTTCACCCGGATATGAAACGGCTGGCCGTCCACGCTGAGTTTCAAGCTGCCGTCCGGTTCGGCGATCCGGCTGACCTTGTGTTCGACGCCATCCACCATGACGGCGAAGTGCCCGGAAGATCCGGCGCCGGCGACCGGGGCGGGAGCGGCCGCGGCCGGCGGCTCGATCCGCACCGGACCCTTGGACCGGCCTTTGAAGAATCCGATGGCAACCTGTGGAAACATGGCATAGGTCAGGACATCCTCGCGCGTCAGCGATGTCACTTCGAGCTTCTGCTTCAGATCCTCCTCGATCTTGTCCAGCTCATTCGGGATCAGATCCGCCGGGCGGCAGGTGACCAGGGCCGGCAGGTTCAACTCCTTCAAGGCCCGCTTGACCAGCGCCTCGTTGGGCTTGCCGGGCGTCAGGCCGTACTGTCCCGCGAGCAGATTCTTTGATTCATTGCTGAGCTGGGCGTACCGGCCGAAGAGGACATTGAGCACGGCCTGCGTGCCTGTGATCTGGCTCGTGGGCGTGACCAGGGGCGGATAACCGAAATCCTTCTGTACAACAGAAATCTCCGCGAGCACCGCGTCCAGCTTGGCAAGGGCGTTGTGCTCCTTGAGCTGGCTTTCCAGGTTGGACAGCATGCCCCCTGGAACCTGCGCGACCAGGATGCGCGTGTCGGCGCCGGCGAACGAGGACTCGAACGCCCGGTACTTCTGGCGCACCTCCCGGAAGTAGGCCGCCAATTCGACCAGGGCCTTCACATTCAAGCCGGTGTCGTGCTCCGTGTCCGCCAGGATCTCGACCAACGTCTCCGTGGGCGAGTGGCTGGTCCCCATGGCCATGGAAGAGATGGCCGTGTCTACTCCTGCCGCGCCAGCCTCGACCGCCTTGACCAGAGTCGCCACGGACATGCCGGTGGTGGCATGCGAATGGATCTGGATCGGCAGGTCGACGGCGCTCCTGAGCGCCTTGACCAGTTCGCTCGCGGCATAAGGTTTCAGCAGGCCGGCCATGTCCTTGATGCAGAGCGACTCGGCTCCCATCTGCGCGAGCTCACGGGCCAGCGCAATGTAGGCCTCCAGCGTGTGGACGGGGCTGGTCGCATAGCTGATGGTGGCCTGGGCATGCCGGCCGGCCTTCTTGACGGCCCTGAACGCGGTCTGCATGTTGCGCGCGTCGTTCAGCGCGTCGAATACGCGGAAGACATCGACGCCATTGGCGGCGGCCCGCTCGATAAAGGCCTCGACGACATCATCCGCGTAGTGGCGGTAGCCCAGGAGATTCTGGCCGCGCAGCAGCATCTGCATGGGCGTCTTCGGCATGGCCGCCTTGAGCGCGCGGATCCGCTCCCAGGGGTCTTCGTTCAGGAAACGGATGCAGGAATCGAAGGTGGCGCCGCCCCAGGTCTCAAGCGACCAGAAGCCGGCGGCGTCAAGTTGCGCCGCGGCGGGGAGCATGTCGGCCGTCAGCATGCGGGTGGCAAACAGCGACTGGTGCGCGTCGCGCAGGGTCACGTCGGTGATCCGGACACGTGCCATAGACGGATGCTCCTGTATCAGCGCCGGCCGGGCGCAGAGTGAATGGCGGCGGCAATGGCGGCTGCCAAGCGCGCTCGGCCGGCCCCGGCCTCGACTGTCTCGGGCGCGTCCGGACGGCCGGCCCGCCAGCGCCGGATCAGATAGGCGGTCAGATTCATGAACTGGATCACGACCAGAAGGAAGAGGAACACCAGGGTCATGCCCAGGACCATGATGGTCAGCGTTTGCCTGAACAGCTCCATGACCGAATCCCCCGAAGACGCACAGGACGATGAGAGTGACACGAAGCCGCAGTGGGATCAAGCATGACTGATAGAACGCCTGCTCCTCGAGGCGCCTCTTTGCGCGAGGGCATGCTGATCCCCGTCATCCCCTGAAGGTCGTCCTCCCCGTGTCGGAGGCCCTGGGCGTGAACTACGGGCGCGGCGACGGTCAGCCGTCGCGGAGGCGAACGAAGGCGCGCCGGAGTGCCGGGGGCAGGAAGTCCCGTGGGGCGAGGAGCCTCGGATCGAGCCGACCGGAGCCAGCGCGCCGCAGGGGTCCGCGGCCCAGCTTCGCAAAGAGCGCCTCGTAGCGATTCCCCATCGCGGCCTGGGAGTACTCCTCGCTCGCCCAGGCGCGCGCGGCGCGAGAAAGATCTGCCCACCGTGCTCGGTTGCGGGCGAGCCTAATGACCGCGTCTATGTATGCGCGCGGCTCACGCGTCGGCATGAGGAGGCCGGTCTCCCCGTCTCGCACCGCCCGGCGGGTCGACCCCGCGAGGCGCGTGGCCAAGGGGATGCAGCCTGCCGCCTGAGCCTCGAGGAGAACAAGCGGCAGCCCCTCCGACTCGGTAGGAAGCAAGAGAGCATGCGCCTCCTGGAACAGGCGGGTGACGACCTGGGGTTCACACGAGCCTAGGAGCGAGAAGCAAGGCACCGCAGCCTCCGCGGCAAGCTGCGCTCGCATCGGCCCGTCGCCCGCCACACGTAGCCGACAGTCCAAGCCCGCCCCGGCCAGGCCACGCGCGATCGCCGGCAAGAGCTCGACCCCCTTCCCCTCGTCCAGTCGACCCACATAGAGGAGCTCGAACCGAGCGGCGTCGTCTCGAGGATCGGGATCTTGGGGCGCCGGCGGTAGCGGTACCCCGTGTGCGATCAGCTCGAGCGGCACCTGCGGTGCACGCCGCACGATGCCCGCGGCGACCACGGGGCTGGGCGCCAGCACCATGGTGCACTCTGCGAGATTGGTGAGCGCGAGGCGATAAACCCACTCGTTGTCGCCGTGAACAAAGGGCAGGACATGAGTCGCCGACGGCAGGAGCCCGAGTGCGAGCTGCGCGTGACGCGCGTGGTTCAGGATGACGACATCGGGAGCAAGATCGCGCATCTCCTGCGCGACCAGATGCACGTGTGCGCGGCCGCTCCGCTTCTCGATTCCTTCGACCAGGCGAATCTCGTAGCGCCCCGCTAGGGCCAAGTTGAACCACGCGCCAGGCGATTCCGTGAGGAAGATCACGATCTGGTGACCCCGCGCGTCGAGCTCCGCCGCGAGATTCAGAATGTAGCTGCCGATGCCGCCGGGACGAAGCTGCGCCGCCACCAGCAGCACGCGGTACTGTCGATCGGTCCCGCGTCCCAAGCGCATCTCCTCCGCAGGTCCTACAGCTCTCGCTCTCATGCAAGCGGATGACGGAGCACAGTATATCTCGTCACTCTTCGGCTGCCCGCGAGCGATTCTACTGACCCCTGGAGAAGTGCTCAAGATCCGGGTCCGGAGCTTCCCCAAGAACCCACATCGACTATGGTCGCGCCCGGTTGGACGCGGCCACACGGCGGTAGTGGCCCCAAGAGGCGGGGAGCATCTGGTTCCGCACCCTGGTTCCTTGCCCTGGTTCCTTGACCCTGAAGAATGGGTTTGGTCTTCTCGGACTCCCTGCGGTGTAATCGGTGGCGCGCTGACCGGTACGCATTCGGGAGCGGTGTTCTTGGCGACGCCAAACTCGGATGAGGATCGTCGGAAGCACAGGGGGGGGAGTGATCTCCATCTGGATCGAGAAGTGGCGGGGAACATGGTTCGGGGTCGCCTATCACGGCGAGCGGCTCGTAGCGACCGCGACAGGCCAGGATCGCAAGGACGCGGCTCGATGCGTGCGGGGGTCTTTGCCTCGCGGCCGGGAGGCCGAAGTCGTTCGGGAGGGCTCCGCGTACGCGCGCGAGGTCGTTCGCATGCTCGCCCGCCTCGAGGCCGGAGAGGAGGAGGCGCCTTTCTTTGAGCTCTGCCCCGACTGCGTGCGAGAGCCGCTCGTCTCGATCGCCCGGGCCGCAGCGGCGATTCCGCGAGGATTCGTCGCGACCTATGGAGGCATCGCCGCAGCGGCCGGCACCGAGGCGCGGGTCGTAGGCGGCGTGATGGCGAAGAATCCTCTCTACCCGATCATCCCCTGCCACCGCGTCGTGGGCGCCGATCTCTCTCTGATCGGCTACACCGGGAGTCGGGATCCGCATGCGCTTCGCTCAAAGCTCGATCGCCTGCGCCGCGAGGCGCGTGGACATAAGGAGACTCGGTCCGTCACGACGCCGCTCGGGACCGCGCCCCTCGTGGTCTATCCTGTCGAGCAGGTCATCCAGCGCGCGGCCGGCGGCGGTTTGGACGAGGGGGCGCAGCAGTCCCTCTGGTGAGGGAGCCGCCCTCCCCGGCGATCACTGCGCGACCGGGACGGCGACGGCTCGTTGTAGAGCGCCATCCACTCCTGGTAGTATCGAGGCGGCCTTCAAGGATGAGGCCGCCGTATCCCATTCCTGCATAGAGCGGCCGAACAGGGCGTCGACCGGGACGCAGGCGGGACGATCCATCACCGAGATCAACAGACACCACCGCGAGGTCCGGACGATCCTTCGAAGACGGGATCTGGTCGATCCCTTCTTCGTCGGGAAGTTCTCGTTTTCGCCCTACCACGCCTGCGCCCACGGCTGCCTCTACTGCGACGGCCGCGCTGAGCGGTACTACGTGGAGGGAGAGTTCGACAAGGACATCGTTGTCCGGATCAATGCGCCGGCCCTGCTCGACACGGAACTGGCGAAACTCAGGGAGCGCGGCATCGTCTTCATCGGTTCGGGCGTCAGCGACGCCTATCAGCCTCCCGAGCGGGATGAGCTCTTGATGCAGGCCTGCGCCGTCGTGCTCGAGCGGCGGTCGATGCCGGTCACGCTGCTCACCAAGTCCGCATTGGCGCTGCGCGATATCGACACATGGACGAGGCTGAACGCCAAAGCCGGCGTCTTGATGATGATGTCGATCACAACCTTGGACGATCGACTCCGCGAGATCTTCGAGCCGACAGCGAGTCCCGTGAACGAACGGCTGGCAACCCTTGCGGAGTTCAAGGCGCGGGGAATCCCGATCGGCGTCGCCGCGATGCCGCTTCTTCCATTCCTGGCCGATTCCGAGTCTGATCTCACGATGCTCGCGACCGAGCTGCGACGGATCGGCGTTGACTTCGTCCTGCCGGGCGGGCTCACTCTGCGTCCCGGCCGGCAGAAGGCCGTGTTCTTCGAAACCCTGAGCCGCTCCTATCCCGAGTTGGCGGGAAGCTACGCCGAACTCTACGCCGAGGACCGCGCATCGGGAGCGCCCTTGTCAGACTATGCCCGGCGGTTCCGCCGGAGGGTAGCTTCGGCGTTCCGGAGCGCTTCCTTGCCGACGTTGGTCCCGCACCGCCTCTATCGTGATCGGCTTCCCACATACGATGAGGTCCATGTCCTCCTTCATCAGATGTGCGATCTCTATCAAGACCGCCCCGTTGCGGTAGGGAGGCTTCGTGCCGCGCTGGGGCGGTACACGGCCTGGCTCCAGGAGAGGAAGACGGTCTTCAACCGTAGGCGAAGACTCCGGCAAAGCGACATCGAAGCCGAGCTCCGGGGGCTGGCGGAAGGTCGCGGCCTCGCAAGCCTCCTCGACAACGAGAGGCTCTCCGCCTTCCTCCGTCAGGTGATCGTCGATCGGAGCGTGTTCGATCCGCTGGAGCGGGAGCTTCTCTAGTGGGCGTCTCGGCACATTCCCAGTCCCAAGCTTGGACCTCAGCCATGCCTTCCGTCTTCGTCTCCTCGTACTAGCGAACTACAACCAGACGACGATCCACGACCGGCTGCGTTTGACTGCCGGGCGCCACGAAGCCCCGCCGCGACCGGTCCGCGGACGGAGCTGCCCGCGAAACGCCTCCATCGCAGGAGCAGGTTTCCCCGACAACGGGAGGCCGATCAGTGACGTCCGTCACAGAAGCCGCCACTTTCCTTCCCCCCCGGACGATAGGCAGCAGCGACGGCGGATGTCCGCGACTCGGGCAAGATTCTCAGGATCCGCTGACGGCCGCGGCAGCCTGGAAGGAAGGCGGGGACGTTCTCAGGCGACCGGTGGAACGGCAACGATGATGGCGGCCGCCCCGGACTCTCCGGCGGGCCGACGGTCTTCGGCGATTCGGCCTTCCCGCCCTCTCGCGGCGCGGCCCGCCCGCCACTCGGCAGATCGCAGGTGCCGACAGGCGCGGTTCCCTGTATCCTCTAAGGCGGCCCGCCGGGGCCCTCGCACTCCGCCGCTCGGGGCGTGATGGTCGGGCGCCGGAGTGGCGGGCTCGCCCGCGAACCGGAACCGTGAGGAGGGGGAGGAGGAGAGGAGGAGGAATGGAGTTTTCGATCAAAGTCGATCCCGCGACGTGGCAGCGCTACATCTCGGTGCCGCGGAAGGGCGAGTCCGTGCTGACGGATTCCTTCGTGAACAAGGGGATGGCGTTCACAGCGAAGGAAAGGGAAGAGCTCGACATCCTCGGCCTCCTCCCGCCCAGCATTTTCACGATCGAGCAGCAGCTCACCCGCGTCTACGAGTCGTACTGCAGCAAGCAGACGCCGCTCGACAAGTACATCTACCTCGGCGGTCTCCACGACCGCAACGAGGTCCTCTACTACAGACTCATCCAGGATCACATCGACGAGATGATGCCGATCGTCTACACCCCGGTCGTCGGGGAAGCGTGCCAGCAGTTCTCGCACATCTTCCGTCGCGGGCGCGGCCTCTACATCGCCATCGACCAGAAGGACAAGATCGAGCGGATCCTCCGCAACTACCACACGGCCGAGCCATCCGTCATCGTCGTGACCGACGGCGAGCGGATCCTCGGCCTCGGCGACCAGGGCGCAGGCGGCATGGGCATCCCGATCGGGAAGCTCTGCCTCTACACGCTCTGCGCCGGCGTCTCCCCGTACTCCACGCTCCCGATCGCGCTCGACGTCGGGACGGACAACGAGGAGCGCCTCGCTGACCCGCTCTATTTCGGCCTCCGACGCAGGCGGGTCCGCGGCGCCGAGTATCAAGACTTCATCGACCGGTTCGTCGCCGCCGTGAAGAGGGTGTTCCCGAACGTCCTCCTGCAGTGGGAGGACTTCCTCAAGGAGAACGCGATCATCCAGCTCGAGCGCTTCCGCGAGAAGATTCTCTCCTTCAACGACGACATCCAGGGGACGGCTGCCGTCGCGGTTGCAGGGATCTTCGGCGCGCTCCGGCTCACCGGCGGGAAGATGAGCGACCACCGCATTTGCTTCGCCGGCGCCGGCGCCTCGACGCACGGCATCGCCGGCCTCTTCGTCGCGGAGCTTGTCGAGCAAGGGATCGCGATCGACGAGGCGCGCAGGAGGATCTGGACCTGCGACTCGAAGGGCCTCTGCGTCTCCGACCGCCCCGGCCTCGAAGGCTTCAAGAAAGAGTACGCGCGCGACCGCGCCGAGCTGGCCTCGTGGAAGGTGGCCGACCCGTCGAGGATCACGCTCGAGGAGACCGTCAAGCACGCGCGACCGACGATCCTCATCGGCGTCTCCGCGACGCCGGGGACCTTCACGGAGCCGATCGTCCGACAGATGGCGAAGAACGCCGAGCGCCCGCTCGTCTTCCCGCTCTCGAACCCGACATCGAAGGCTGAGTGCACGGCCGAGCAGGCCGTCCGATGGTCCGACGGCCGCGCCATCGTGGCGACGGGCAGCCCCTTCGCGCCCGTGACGCACGAGGGCGTGAAGTTCCGGATCGGGCAGTGCAACAACGCCTTCATCTTTCCGGGCGTCGGCCTCGGCTGCTGCGTCGCAAAGGCGACGCAGGTCAGCGACGGGATGTTCCTCGAGTCGGCCAGGGCCCTCGCCACGCATGTCACCGATGACGACATCCGGGAGTCGGCGGTCTTCCCGCCGCTCTCGAACATTCGCGACTGCTCGCACTCCGTCGCCTGCGCCGTGATACGGCGCGCGGTGAAGGAGGGCTACGCCGACCCGGAGATGCTGAACGGACTCGAGGAGCGCGTCCGCCGCGCCATGTGGTCCCCGGAGTACCTCCCGGTCCGCTACGAGCCGCCGACCGGCCACGGACGCCGGCACTGAGGACGCACGCCAGGGGGGGCGCCGGTCGCGGCGTCCCCCGCAGTTCGCGGCCTGGGAGACCGCTCCCCGCCACCTGGATCCATCGGTTGGGCCGCAGAAGGAGTCATCGCCATGCTTCGTAGAGCCAAGATCACCATTGTCGGCGCCGGAGCGGTTGGGGCCACCACGGCTCATTGGTGCGCCGTCTTCGAGCTGGGCGACATCATCCTCTTGGACACCCCCAGCCTCGAAGGCATGCCCAAGGGCAAGGCCCTGGACTTGATGCAAGCATCGCCCGTGTTTGGCTTCGACGCCCACATCTCCGGGACCAGCGACTACGAAGCGACGCGGGACAGCGATGTCGTGGTGATCACGGCCGGAATCGCTCGAAGGCCGGGCATGAGCCGGGACGACCTGCTGAGCACCAACGCCCGAATCGTCGCATCCGTCGCCCAGCGAGTGCGGGAGACCAGTCCCGACTCGATCGTGATCGTGGTCAGCAACCCGCTGGATGCCATGGTGTACCGGGTCTGGCAGGTCACCGGCTTCCCGACCCACCGCGTCTTCGGTCAGGCCGGCGTCCTGGACACCGCCCGGTTCCGCACCTTCCTGGCCCTGGAACTGGGCGTCAGCGTCGAGGACGTCCATGCGCTCTTGATGGGCGGACACGGCGAGACGATGGTCCCCATGCCCGACCACTCCTCGGTGGGCGGGATTCCCGTCACCAAGCTGCTCCCGCCTGAGAGATTGAAGGAGATCGTGGACCGCACGCGGCACGGCGGCTCCGAGATCGTCAACTACCTCAAGACCGGAAGCGCCTTCTACGCGCCGGCCGCAGCCGTGGCCCAGATGGTCGAAGCGATCGTCAAAGACAAGAAGCGCGTGGTGCCCTGCGCGGCCTACTGCGAGAAGGAGTACGGCGTGGGCGGCTACTACGTCGGCGTGCCCGTCATCGTCGGCGCCAACGGCATCGAGCGGATCATCGAGCTGGACTTGACCGAGACCGAACGCGCCGACTTCGAGAAGAGCGTCGCGGCCGTCAAGCATCTCGTCAAGATCATGAAGGAGCTGCCGGAGTCGTAGGCCCCGCGCCTCCTGAAGACATGACTCAAGATTGATGTCGCCGAGGACCCCGCTCCCCAATGCCGGACGGCTCGATCGGCCAGAGCGCCGGACCGTCCTTGGCGATTCCCAGCGGTATTGCGCTCAGCAGACGGCTCCCTCATGGCATTCGGTTCGATTCCTGCAACACCACGAGGCAGCCCGAAAGGGTGAGTGAAGTAGCCACGATCCAGCCCGAGAGGGAGAGTGAGGAAGCCATGGAAATGCCAAAGCCGGGACCCGAGCACGAGGAGCTTAAGCGGATGATCGGCTCGTGGGAGGGGGAGGAGACCCTCCATACTTCTCCATGGGACCCGAAGGGCGGGACCGCCCTCGGGCGGATCCATGCGCGCCTGGCCCTCGACGGATTCGCGGTCGTCAGCGACTACGAGCAAGAGAAGGACGGTCGGGTCGTCTTCCGGGGCCATGGGGTCTATACGTGGGACAAGGCACGGAAGCTCTATGTCATGACCTGGTTCGACTCGATGTCGCCGGGCACACCGGGTATCGCGTATGGAATCCTGCACGGTGGAACGCTGACCTTCCAGAACCAGAGCGAGCAGGGACACGGGCGATACATCTACGACTTCGAGAACCCCGACTCGTATCGGTTCCGGATCGAAGCTTCAAAGGACGGCGAGACCTGGGCGCCCTTCATGGATGCCCGCTTCGTCCGACGTTGAGAAAGAAGAAGCCCCGAAACGGGCGTTCCTTCGAGCAATGAAACACCCGCGCCGCTGAGGCAGCGCGGGTGCATTCGACTTCAGGCCAGCGCGCTATCTCATCAGGATAAGCTTCCGGGAATGCTCGAAGCCCTCTCCCACGAGCTTCGCTATGTAGACGCCGCTCGACACGCGCTCTCCCTTCGCATTCGTGCCGTTCCAATCGACGGCATGCGGCCCAGCGATCAACTGATCGTCCCGGAGCATTGTCACCACGCGCCCCTGGATGTCGAAGACGCCGAGCCGCACCTGTCCGGCCTTGCCCAGCTTGAAGTTCAGCGTCGTCTTCGGATTGAAGGGATTGGGGTAGGCGGCGAAACGTACCGTGGTCGCCGGAGCCTCCTCGGCCGGGCCGGCCGCAACGGCTCTGTGACCATAGAAGTGCATGGCGGGGACATAGGCCTCGACGAGGATCTCCTCATTGGTGGAGTCGCGCATGCGGAACTGGACCTGGTCGACGAGAGCATCCTCCGGTCCGTCATACTCGAAGTAGTTGGAGCCCCATCCGTCCGGCGCGGAGTAAAGCGGACTGCCTCCGTAAGAGTGATCGATCTCACTTCCTTGCGCGTAGGGATGGGGCCAGACACGCACGGCATTCGCGCCGGTCGTGTGATAGTGGAAGTCGCAGTCGACCCGCTCCTCGAAATCCAGGATCGCCGGCGCGCCCGGGGAGAGGGTGACGCGGTTGACCGAATGAGCCCTGTAGGTCATCTGCAGAGGGATGAAGACCGTCAGATAGGTCTGTGACTGGTCGCTGTTCGTCATCATGAAGCAGGCCTGGTTGATGTCCACGTCGCCGGCATAGCGGAACCAACGGTCTCCCGAGCCAGAGGGATGGGGCAAGAGGGTGCTGCCTGAGGAGTACATGCTCGGCCAGTAGACTGCTCCGTCCCTCGCCCCGAGGCAAAAGACGCGCACGCCGCCCGCATCGCTCGTTGTGTAGTCGAAGGATCCCGTGACGCGCTCATCATATGACATCCACTGCGGCGACTCGGGATCGAGGGTGAAGTTGCTCAAGCCGTGAGCGTCCCAGTGATAATCCACAGGCACGAAGCACTCCCAGAGAACTTCCGTCATGCCCTCGTTGTACATGTAGATGCGGACCTGATTCACTTCCTTCGGTCCGGAGCTGAAGCGAAAGGAGTGATCCACGGCGCCCCCGGGGGGCGTCACATGGTGTCCACCCGAAGCGCCGTATCCCGGAACAAGCGTTCCGTTGAAAAACGGTCTGGCGAAGACGTATCCCGGCACGTCGGTGGTGAAATGATGGTCGATGAGCAAATAGTTTCCGTACTGGATCCACGAGGGCGATCGGTGGCTGTACGAGAGATCAGTCACGCCCTTCGCGCCGAATTGGTAGTTCACCGGAAGGTAGAGTTCGAGAAGCATCTCAGACCAGTCCAGGTTGAACAAGGAGATGAAGATCTGATCGACGTGGCAGTCGCCGCTCGTTACGGAGCACCATCGATCACCTGAGCCCTCTCCTTGCGGAACAGGCTGCGAACCCGACCAAACGAGATTTGGGGAGGCTTGGCCGTTCGTGTAGGGCAGGACCATGATGCGCCCGCCTGCCGGGTCGTCGACCTTGTAACTGAATGAGACGGTGATCCTGTCATTGTGGCCCAGCCAGGCCTGATTGCCTCGGTCGATCCGAATATCGCCGAGGTAGTTCGCCCGAGACGGCAGCGGCAGAAAGAGAAGAGCAATCGCGAGATGAATGACCCTGATTCTCATTTCGGGGTCCTCTCGGAATCCCGTGTTGATTGGGCTTGAGAGCGGATGTGCGAGTTGAGGGCGGGGTTGCAGACGAAGAGCTCCTGGTTTCCCATAGTGCCTTCTTCTTCCAGGAAGGGAGGCATGGAT
>Ga0194125_10001843_pt1 | contig 35820 bp, 25 predicted proteins | sample TA2KigC250mmetaG_FD_148626 | JGI IMG/M metagenome (GOLD analysis project Ga0194125, IMG submission 148626) | Freshwater microbial communities from Lake Tanganyika, Tanzania - TA2015034 Kigoma Deep Cast 250m | ecosystem: Environmental > Aquatic > Freshwater > Lake | place: Tanzania: Lake...
GCCAAATCGAACTGGAGTCGTGGAAAGATGAGGGAACCAGAATAACGATCAAGATCCCGCTGACCCTGGCGATCATTCAGACGCTCTTGATCCGGGCCGGGACACATATTTTTGCCGTACCTTTGGTGGCGGTGCGGGAAATTATTCAGATTGCTCCCGAGGAGATCTCCACCATTGAAGGCTTTGAAGTGATAAAATTCCGTGATGAGACTATCGCGATCCTCCGCCTGCGGGAAATCATGAATTTGCCCCGGAGACCCGGCGGGCGTGAACCCACGTTCGCTGTGCTGGCCACGAGCGGAGCGCGCACAGTCGGGCTGTTAGTCGAAGAGCTTATCGGAGAGCAGAACGTGGTCATAAAGCCGCTGGCCGAGCACGTGTTTCGAGGTCGAGGGCTGGCAGGCTCCACAATCCTTGGCGATGGCACGATTGCGCTGGTGATGGATGTGGGTGAGCTCGTAGAAGAGATCGTGGCGAGGCAGCGACAGGCCGGCCAAGCCAAGAATCACACGCATGAAGCCGGTGGCCGGAAGTCGCCAAAGAACCCATGACTGAAAGGCGCTGACGCTCAATGGGCCAAGTGATATCCATAGTGAGCCAGAAAGGCGGCGTGGGAAAAACCTCGACCGCCGCGAATCTGGGAGCGTGCCTCTCGGCCATGAAGCAGAAAGTGCTCCTGTTGGAGCTTGATCCCCAGTGTGGCCTTGCGCGTTGTTTTCACCTGGACGCGCCCCATGTCCAGTTTGGGCTTCTCGATCTCCTCAGAGACGGGGCCGCGCCCTCGGAAGTGGTTTATCTCAGTCACCGACGATTGCCCAACCTGGACGTGATCCCGGCAAACGTCCAGTCGTCGGCGGATGAGGCGGTTTTCGTCGGCTTGCTCCGAGAACGGCGAGATCTGTTCACCGAGACCTTGGACCAGCTTGCAACGGGCTATGACTACATATTTATCGACTGCCCTCCGCGGTTGGACTACCCCACCACCACCGCGCTGGTGGCCTCGGACTTCTATTTGGTGCCTATTCAATGCGAATACGCGGCTATGGCAACGGTGGGAAGAGTGCTGCGCGCGGCGCTGGAAGTCAAACGAAGGATCAATCCATTGTTGGGGATCTACGGCTTCCTGATTACTATGGCGGACAAGCGGGCGTCGTTCACCATCAAAATCATTGAGGAAGTGCGCCAGTACCTAAAAGAACGCGTCTTCAAGACCGTCATACCGCGTGATCCTTATTTGGCTGAAGTCCCCAAACGCGGGGAACCCATCCTGGCCTACGAACTTGAATCGCCCGGGGCCAAAGCCTACATTCGGTTAGCGAAAGAAATTCTCACCGGAGGAGCCCACCTTCAGAGATCGCCTCAATGAACCACCCGCCAAGTAATCACGACATCCGAGTCCTCGTGGTCGATGATTCGCCTCTCATGGTTCGCCAAATCACCGCTTTCCTGCGAGAAGCGGACGGCGTGCAGGTGGTGGGCCACGCTCTGGACGGCGAACAAGCGCTGGCGAAGGTCGAGCAACTCAAACCCGACGTTATAACCTTAGACGTGGAAATGCCCCGAATGAACGGCATCACCGCGCTTAAGCATATCATGGTTAAATACGGCATTCCCACGGTCATGATCAGCGCGCTGACCACGGAAGGCGCCAGAATCACTTTCGACGCTCTCAAGTACGGCGCGGTTGACGTGATAGCAAAGCCTTCTCGTCGAGCGGATGAGAGCCTCGAAGCGCAAAAGGACGACATAATTGCGAGAGTCAAGCGAGCCGCGGTCATCAGGATCGGAAAGGCCCGATACGTCAGAATGCCCGATCGGGCTGTTCCTGCCAATACGGACAGGGGCCCGTTAGACTCCTCGTCTCGTCTCATCGGCGTAGCCGCGGGAATAGGCGGGTATTATTCTCTGCTTAGAATCGTGCCCGGCTTGCCTCCTGATTTCAGGCATGCGCTGGTTGCTGTGGTATTGCTCACACCCAAGTATCTGGACTTCTTCGCAACGTACCTCGCGGAGCACGCCTCAATCCCCGTCACGTTCCTTAGAGAGGATGAGATTCCTCACAGAGGCGTATGTTACCTCTGTTCCGCCGATGACCGCGTGAGCTTTGCCAAGAACAACAGCGGCGTGACAGCTCTGCGTGTTAGCCCGGCCGGGAATGATCCTGGACGGGAGGGCAGCGTCGATCTCATGTTTAGATCCCTAGCGGAAACCCTCGGCGGCCGGAGCGTGGGGGTGGTCCTGTCCGGCGCAGGGTGTGACGGCGCGGACGGTATTCACTCCATCCGGAACGCAGGCGGAACCACGGTTATTCAGGCTGTGAACAACTGCCTCGATCCTTCCATGCCCCTCGCAGTCCTCGAAAAAGGCCCAGTGGAAAGGATGCTTCCGGACCATGAAATCGCGCGGTTCCTCTCCGACCTGGAATATAAAGCGCACTAGCGCGTATTCATGTTTGAACGAGGAGCGGCGCCATGTCGGAATCAGCCGACATTGCCCGCATAGACCGCTGCCCGCGTCATGAACGACCAGATCAACCAAGCCGCCCAGCTCCAGGCCAAGAACACCCATCCTCCCATGATGGCTGCGACCGTTTTCTTGTTCACCCGAAGCGCGGCCTGCCGGGTATTGACCAGCAACCATGCCAGGCCCGCGATGAGTATGGGGTCGCTGGGGAAGGAGTACCGCGGCTTAGCAATCGCAACCGTGCAGAGCGCGGACGTTCCGACCAAAACACCCAGGGCAATCAAACGGAATTTCTTTTCCCGGTCGGACGGTCCACACAAGATGATTCCCGCCCATCCTCCGAAGAGAGCCAAACCGTAAAGTAGATTGGCAGAGATTAGGAGAGCGAGGCTGGGAGCCGTGAACCAAGGATTGTCGCGTTCGCTCCCGAGCGCCTGGAGCTGAGCGGTCTTGGGTGCGAAGACCCGAGCGAGCCTGCCCAGGGCACGCCTCGCAAACAAGAAAGGGTTTTCCGCAATAAATGCTACGGCGCGGGACCGCATCTCGTGGTCGGAAAGAAATTCCCGGTCCCTGACCACTTCTTCTTTGAGCAACTCTTTTCGATCTTGAATTTGTTCTTGCGTCGGAAAGGGATGGAACAAGTTCAAATCTTCAGAATAATGAGGCTGATTGCCAAGGTATAGATTGTACGCAACGTTCTCGGCAATGATGAATTCCCCGTGCGCCAAATAATTCCGCGTCACCCAGAGGCCGACCACACCCGCGCCCAATACTAAGGCCACACAAACTGATAACGCGCGGCTGGGCTTCTTGCCTGCGCCGACTGACGCCGGCGATGCCATGAACGCGATCCAGACCGCCAATACGGCGAGAGACGACCGGGTAAGGACCAGAAGCCCGATCATTATGGCGCCTACTAGAATGCGCCCGAAACCGATCGACCGTCTCGGATCGATCATCAAACATGCGCTCGCAAGAAAAAGGAGCATCGCGGGCATCTCGCTGGTGGCAAAGGAGGCAAACGAAATCGCAGGCACGTATATGGTGTAGAGAAGGCTTGCGATTAGGGGAGCCGGCCGCTCAAGGAAACGAGACAGCAGGGTATAGAGCAGACCGATATTGGCCGCGTCAATGAAAGTCCAGATCAGACGCGCATCATGGAGACTCCCGCCACAGCTTGATATGGCTGCCAACAAGGCGCTGGTGATCGGAGGCCACGAGATATCGAACTCTCCGGTCTCAAGGAATGACTGCGCGATCGACCAGTAGCCATGTTCATCGTTGGTGAACGGCGCGGATCGCGCCCAGATCCAAAACGGCGCCCTTATTGTCAGCACACATGTAAGTAGAACGATCCAATCGGAGCGCGGCAAGTGAAGCAGGCCCATCTGTCTGGGGTGGGATGCATCGCCCATCTCGGACACCAGTTATTCGGACATACGGTCTTTTTCGGGATTGCGTTAAGTAATCTGAGGGTTGCTCCTGATGTCCTGTCTCGCAGGCGCTGGGAGCGCTTACATAAGGTGGGAGTTCTTGGGGGAGGGATCTGGGAAGGGCCCTTCTTGCAAAAAGGGCCCTCCTTGGAAACTCCGACTAAAACTCCCACGCTTTGAAGCCGCTTTCATGGCCTGCATCAGAGCTGACCGGCCATCGGCTTGGCGTACCCGGTCAGCTCCGTGTAACCTCTTCCTCCAATTGCCTTTCCCGCACGAGCGCCACGTACTGTGACTGCGCCTTCCCAATAAGAGACTTCTGTAGTTTGCTCGCCGGAGAACTCCTGATCTTTGAGCGCGGGATCGACATCGAGGCTCAGTTCGAGACTCGGAATCCGGATTCGCCACCCCGATGGATAGGTCGCGCGGGTGTGGGGGCTCTGCCATGCGCCGGTAGAAGTCACCACGATCTCACGCCCTTGCAGGTCCAGCGACTGACCGTCCGTTTCTACAAAGGTGCCGAACACGGGCTCGCGGGCGCCGTCTTTCCTCCTCAGGTAGAAGATCATGAGCTCGGTTCCGTCATCCAGTTGCAGGCTGAACCAATCCCAGCCGACTTGGTCCGGCTGGAGCAAACCGGACCCGAATTCGTGGTCCATCCAGGCCAAACCCTCCACCTTATACGCGGTACCCCTGAACAGGATCGATCCCGTGGCTGCCAGCCGCGTGAGTGAATAGTAGTGCGACGCCTGGCCCTCTCGATCAGCCTTCTTGCTGTAACCTCCCTGTCCGTGAAGAACCGGCGGTTTGACCGGAACAAGAGTCAAATTAACGCCATGACCCGCTTCCAACGCCCTGAGTTGGATCTTTTCATCCTTTTCTTCCGCGCTCCATCCCCTGACTCGGACCTGCAGCCTATCCGGGGCCGCGCCGGCAAGGTTCGGACCTTCCCGCGAGATTATTTCCGTGTGGAAGTATTGGCTGTTGGTCAAATCGGAAACGGCAAAATGGGCCGGATAAACGTCTCGAACCGCCCAGCGGGATTGCCGCTGTCTCGTGTCGATGAACATGCTTCGCCTGAAGAATGTGAGCTGGAAGCCCCAGCGTCGACCTTCACTTGACACAAGATTGCCCGTGAAATACCACCATTCAGTCTGGAAATCGGGATGCTTCCCGTGATCTTGAGGAAAGATCAGAGTTCGACCGGGAACGGCTCTGGCGAATTCGAACTCTTGACCCATAGCCACGCACAGCCCGCAGGCTATGAAAAGGCCGGCCAATAGGGTAACAAACCTGGCCACTGCGCCTCCAAGCAAAGGATGAAGTTTGGGTGGTCCTGAGCCTAATACGATTTTCACCTCTGGACAAGCTCAACGTGGAAGGATACAACTTCCCCCGTCAAAGAGGATGTCCGACTGAGCGCGGTCGCCCTGCAGTGGCTCTATTTCTGAAAATGCCCGTCTTTCAATGACCATGTCTCCAATCAAATTCATTCATGCCGCCGATATTCACCTTGGTAGACCCTTCAGCGGTTTGCGGACTTCTCGCCCGGCCCTGGGAGATCTCTGTCTGCGGGCGGGATATGTCGCGTGGCAAAGGATTGTGAGGATTGCGATCGATGAACGGGCAGATTTCGTCACTTTGGGTGGGGATGTGTTCCACGGTCCGAACCCGCCTCTCAGGGCCCGGCTCGCGTTCAAAGAAGGGGTCGAAGCGCTTCAAGAGGCGGGAATACCGATGTTTATGGCTCTGGGGAATCACGATCCTTTGGACTCCTTTCCGGAGAATCTCCGACAGGCGCCGGGGCTGCACATTTTCGGCCCGGAGCCTTCCGGAGTGTCTCCGGACCGACCCGGTCTCCGAGGGACAGTGAAGGTCTACGGCGCCAGCTTTCCCACGCCCGTGGTGAAAGTGAACCTGGCACGGAGCTTTCGAAGGGAGCCGGGAGTGACCCTGGCAATCGGTCTTCTGCACGCAAACGTTTCGGGAATGACCGGCCACGATGATTATGCGCCCTGTTCGCTCCACGATCTTCGGGCTGCGGGCATGGATGTATGGTGTCTGGGGCATGTGCACAGACACGGGGTTCTTTGCCGGGACCCTTTGGCGCTTTACGCGGGGGCCAGTCAACCCGCGAGCGTGAACGAGGCCGGCATGGGAGGTTGCTCCGTGGTTTCCATTGAGCCGAACAGTCAGCCCGTGGAACGATTCGCGGCTGTCGCGCCGGTGGTGTGGGACAGGCTTGAATTGGACGCGAGCGACTTGGAAACTGATGTAGATCTGGTTCGCAACGCGGAACAAGCATGTATCGGCCTTCTCAATGATCACGAGCACGCGGAGGCGCTCGTGGTAAGGATCAACCTCGTGGGCCAACGAGATTCCCGGAAATATTCCTCGCCGGACGAGATGGAAGAGTTCGGCCAGGCCCTCTCAGAACGTCTGGAAAAGCTCTCGCGGCCGGTCTTCTTGGAGTCTCTCCGTGACCGGACGCGGATGGCCCTGGATCTGGATGGGCTGGCCGAGGAAAAGGGAGCGCTAGGGCGTTTCCTCAGATTGAGCGGTAGCGCAGTGTCAGACCCGGATCTGGCGGAGGATCTGCTCCGCGATCTGGAAGTGGAGCTTTCCAAGAGGCAGTGGAAACGCCACCTTGCTCCGGACTTGGATCCCCAACGCTGGCGCGATGATCCCCATGCTTTCGAGGAGATCCTTGTCGAGACGCAACGAGTAGCCGCCCGCATGTTCCTAGACGAGGCTTCGTGAGGCAAAATGCCGATTATGCGTGGACGAAATCCAGTGGTGAGAGGCTTTAGGTGGCGTGGATTGAAGGGATCCACATAGAACGTTTCGGCGCGTGCCGAGATCTGACCGTAGACGGCTTTGGACCGGGGACCAATGTCATCGTGGGCCCCAACGAGGCCGGCAAGAGCACGGTGGCTGAGTTCGCGCGCGGCGTGCTCTTTGGTTTCCGCCGTCGAAACGCAGCGAGCAACGTGTACGAGAGTTCCGATGGGCTTCCTCGATCGGGCTGGCTCACTGCCTGCGCAAGCGACGGTCGTCGATTCCGCATCGAAAGAAAAGAGGCCCCGAAGCGTCGAGAAGGCGTTCTCACCGTTTGGGACGAATATGGGGTCCCGGCGGCCTCCGCGTTGAGTTCGACTATTTCATTAGACGAAACCAACGCGAATGACGAACGTCTTTTCGCATTCGATTTGGATGGCTTGCGAGATCTCGACCGTGCCACGCTCCGGGGCAGGATCGTGGGGACTTCCTTGGGCTTCTCCAAGGTGAATCCGTTGGAGATCGTGAGACGGATCCGCCTCAGCATGAAGGCGTTGACCGCGCGACCGAGCGGCGATCTCGGTCCCGTCGCTTCAGTTATGACTCGCCTGAGCGAGGTGGAGCGAGAAATGAAGGTCCGCTGCCAAAGACCGAAGAGGCACAACGAACTTGTCAATCGCCTTGAGAAGCTCGCGCGCAGCGCGGAAGAGCTTTCCGATCAGATTGAGGACGCGGAAGCGAAGCTTCGGTCCCTGTGCGATGTGCTCCGCCACGAAGAGGAATGCGCTCGACTAACTGCCGTAGACAGGGAGATTTCAGCGCTGTCGGACGCTCGGGCTTTCCCTGCCCAGGGTCTGGTCAAGCTGGAACAGCTCATCGAGAGGCTCGACGAAGCCAGGAAAGCAGCGCAGGGCGCTAGGAATCGGTCCACGGGCATAGCGCAGGCGCTGAAGGGCCTTGATGATGAGCTGGCCCAGCTTGGGCCCGCCTGGACTCGGGAACGGTTGGAAGCATTTGACCCATCCCTTGTTCCGGACCAGGATCTCCACCGATTCAGTCAACAACGGGTTACTTGCCGCGAAGCATTGAGCCGGGCGAATCGGGAGGTGGCGGCGGCTCAAGAGAAATGCAAGCAATTAGCGGCTACGATTGATGCCCGGGAGAACGCTGCTCGCGAACTGAGTGAATCCTGTCGCGATTTCCTGACGCCTGAACAGCGTGCGTTGGTCTCCGAATGGAAAGATCACCAGGCCACCGCGAGGCATCGGGCTCTTCGGTTTTCGGAGGGCAAGGCTGCGATGGCAAGACTTGACGACGAGGCAAAGCGGCTCACAGAGATGCTTGAAGCGCTTGCCCATGACCGCGGAGCTGGATGGGCATGGATTCTAGTCGCCATCCTATTGTTTGTTACCACTGCAGGGGGCTTATTGCTCGTCCTCGTGGCCGATTCTTGGTCGGAGTCCTACAACTGGCTCTTCCGCGCTGTGGGGCTCTTCATGGCCATTGCGGGCCCCGCGGGCGCTTTCGCGACCCTCGGTAACAGGCGAGCCCAACAACGACGAGTCTCGCGCCAACAAGAAAAGGCGAAGCACCGCATTGCCGGGGTATCCAAGGAAATGAGAGCCGTGCGGCGACTCCAAAAGGAGACGCTTCGAAAATGGAAAGAGTCTAGAGCGCGAATGGCGGCGATCGCTGGGACCGTTCTTGGAAATCCTTCCGCACGCGCGCAGGAAATCACGGCTGCCGTTCAGCGATCTGTAATCGCAGAAGATGCGGTCAGGAAAAGAAAGGGCGTTGAGGAATCATTGAGACAGACCAAAGCGCAATTGGACGCCGAACGAATTCGTATGGCGGCCCAGAAGAGGACATTGGACCGGCGCATGGATGAGGGTGTCCAATTAGAAGCCCAATGGCACCGGTTCCTGCGTGAGAAAGGGATCGATGAGGACTTGGAGCCGGAAGAAGCCGCGGAACTGAATCGCCATCTGATGGGTCTCAAGAAGGATCTAAGGAGAATCACCGAACTTCGGACCGAGCATGACCTGCTTGCGCGTGGTGAGCAGCGGATGATCGCCGACCTGGAAGCTCGTATGACGTCTCTGCTGAAGGCGGGCGGAGTGGAAGATGAAGATTCGTTCAGAAAGCAAGCGGTTCGACACGATCGGCTCAGGGCGCTGGAGCAGGAGAGAGCTTTCTTGGTTGAAAAGCTGAAGCGCTGCGGACCGGCGGAGGAAGACCCGCTCCATTGGGCGACCTCGATACACTGGGCCGAATCCAGGGCTGAGGCTGGGCAACTTGAGCAGCGAATTGCTCTCCTCAAGGAAGAGCTTGGGGGGCTCCTTGAAGAGCGGGGTCGGGTGATCGGGGAAATGAACGCTCTGGAATCCGGTGACGACACCGATAGGTTGCTGGCTGAAAGAGAGCGGCTTCGGGCGCGGCTCAATGACGTGGCGCGGGAATGGATAGTGCTGAGGCTCGCTGAGCGTCTGTTGAGCAAGACCGTGTCGATCTACGAGGCGGAGAGACGCCCTCGAATTCTGGAGCGAGGTTCGGAAATATTCAGAGCGATTACCGGCGATTCATTTGACCGGATACTTTTTTCGTTTGATGGAAGTGGCGTGACCGCGGAACGAGCCGACGGAACAATCGTTCCGGAAGAATGCCTGAGTCGTGGCGCTCTCGAACAGCTCTATCTTGCCCTCAGACTGGCGCATATCGAAGTCTACGGAGTGGGTGAAGCCCCTGCGCCTTTGGTGATGGACGACGTGCTCGTCAATTTCGATCCCGAGCGCGTGAAGCGTTCTGTCATTGAACTGGAAGCATTCTCCCAGCGCACAGGAGTTCAGATCCTCTTTTTCACCTGCCACCCGCATGTGGCGGCCTGTTTCTCCCCAGAAGCCGAGCGGATCTATCTTGGTCAACGAAATGAAAGATTCTCCCCGACACTATTCGGGGAGAGATCGGGTTGGTATGCCGGAACGTGATTGAAGGGCGGAAGATCCAAACCAAGAGGTTCGCTGTCTATAGTCAGAGAGATCGGTGAGGCTGCCCGCGCGTGAGGCGGAACAACGGCGAGTAATACGAAGTAAGTCTCTATGGAGAAGGTGAACGAATGGCTTTGATCGCACACCGAGTTACCACGAACCATCTCATTCAAAACAGACCCACAGTAATCGGCGCAGTGTGGCTGTTCAGCGCCGTTTTCGCAGTCGGACTGGCCTTGCAGGCTGCCGATGCGTTCGGGCAAGCCGGCCCTGTTGGAGGGCTTCGGAGTCTCCAAGATTCTTTCCGCCAGATCTCACGCGGGGTCAAGCCGGCCGTGGTCAATATTTCCGCGGTTCGAACCATCACAACGCGCGGGTCCGGTGTGGAAGAAGACCCTTTTTTCATGAATGACCCGTTCTTCAGGCATTTCTTCCAGGACGAGCTCCTTCGGCGGTTCTTTCAGTTGCGGACACAGCCCCGTGAGTTTCGACAACAAGGGCTGGGGTCAGGCTTCATTTTTGATCCCCGCGGATACATTCTGACAAATCGGCATGTGATTAGAGGAGCGGATCAGATAATAGTCACCCTTGCAGGAGACAAGAAGTACAACGCTCGGGTCATCGGCGCGGACCCGAAGACCGATGTGGCGGTCCTGAAGATTGACGGTCAGAACCTTCCCTCCGCAAAGCTGGGCAATTCCACCGCGCTTGAAGTGGGCGACTGGGTGCTCGCCATCGGCAATCCCTTTGGCTTGGAAAAAACCGTCACCGCAGGGATCGTCAGCGCGAAGGGCCGATCCAAAATGGGCATCTTGGAAGAGGAGGATTTCATTCAGACGGACGCGGCCATAAATCGGGGTAACTCCGGAGGGCCATTGGTCAACATCGATGGGCATGTGATCGGTATGAATACGGCCATCGTCACCGACAATGACAGCAGGGGGTTCCTCGGCATCGGGTTCGCCATACCCATAAACGCGGTCAAGAAGTCTGCTGAAGCAATCATGGCAGGCAAGCACGCGCCGCAAAACGCGACCCCGCGAGGTTTCGGCGAGAGACCTTCGCAACGGGAAGCTCCCCGCGCGCCGCAGGATCCCATGAGGCAGATCCATCCTCCCGGAAGGCCCCCAGGAGGCAGTGTACTGTAATCCCGTGGAATTTGGCGACCCCGCGGAGCGCGGGGGAACTCATTGGAGGCAAGCGGAGGGTGGGGAAGCTCGTTCACTTTGCACGGACTTCTACACGATTTCCGGCGCGTTCTCGGTGATCGACTCAATCAAATGCACCAAGGGGAGTGTCTCAGAATGGCCGGCCAGGATGCGCCGCGCTTCCCGATGGTGATACAGCGCGCCCATGACGATCAAGTCTGTGACGGCGCCTTCCCGTTCCTGGTATGCGTCGCTGCTGATAGCGACCTCCGCGCCGATATCGTTGTAAACCCGTTTCAGGGACCGAGCCTTCTCTCCGGGCACGTTACGAATCAACACGTTCATGTAAACCGCGCGCGTCGCCATGAAAGCGCTGTTCCCCGAGCCAACCTCGTCAATGGCTACTGTGGCCTGACGGATGTCATCGAACCGTAAGAGTCGCCCCTCCATTGGTCGGCCTCCTCTGCTCACGGCATGTTACGGCGCATATGCCGGGCGAATACAGTTGTTTGTATAAGTTGATATTCTTGACCGATCGACTAAGAAAGAGTAAGCTTTTTCTCCATGCCGCAATACGGGAATACCCCGCGCCGGAGGTTCAGCATGGCCGATTTCCAGGTTAACAAAACGATTGCCGAGATCAACCAAAAGATTAAGGACGGCGAGGCCGTTGTGGTCACCGCGGAAGAAATGATCGGCATCGCCAGAGAAGTGGGCCCTGTGGAAGCAGCGCGCAAGGTTGATGTGGTCACCACGGGGACGTTCGGAATCATGTGCTCTTCCGGAGCTTTTCTGAACTTCGGGCATACAAAACCACGCATTCGAGCCAGCAAAGTCTTCCTGAACGGCGTGGAGGCCTATGCCGGAGTGGCGGCGGTGGATTGCTACATCGGCGTGACACAGACCCGCGAAGACGATCCCCTGAACAAGGTTTTCCCCGGTCGCTTCCGGTATGGCGGAGGCCACGTAATCGAGGATCTGGTGGCAGGCCGAGAAATCCAAGTGACGGCCAAATCCTACGGCACAGACTGTTACCCGCGGCGTTCTTACGAGGTAACCATGACGTTGAAAGACTTTCCCAACGCGTGGCTGCTCAATCCTCGGAACGCGTATCAGAACTATAATTGTGCGGTAAACTTCTCGAAAAAGACCATCTACACGTACATGGGCATACTCAGGCCGGATTGCATGAACGCCAATTATTCCACCTCCGGCCAATTGAGTCCGCTGCTGAACGATCCCTATTACCAGACCATCGGCATTGGGACCCGGATTTTCCTTGGTGGAGGCGTAGGATACGTGATCGGGGCAGGGACCCAACACAATCCGGGGGTCAGGAGATCGGAGAACGGCGTGGTCATGGGAGGGGCCGGGACCATAGCGGTGCGCGGCGATTTGAACGGCATGTCCGCGAAATACCTGCGCGGGGCTTCCATGACCGGGTACGGAACCTCCATGAACGTGGGAATCGGCATCCCCATTCCGATCCTCAACGAAGAGTTGGCCCGGCGCACGGGCGTCTCGGACGACGAGATTCAGGTCCCGGTTGTGGAGTACGGTTTGGATTATCCTGACGGCGGTGGATCGCCGATTACGTATGTGACCTACGGTCAACTCCGGTCAGGGGAAATAGAGGTTGACGGCCGCAAAGTCACCACAGCGCCCCTTTCGAGTTATGCGGTCGCGCTGGAGATTTGCGAAACACTGAAGAGCTGGATAAAGTCCGGGAGCTTCCTCCTTGGCGAGCCGCAAGAGACACTCCCGTCGGTTCCTCGGTGACATCGTGGCGATCGCGCTGGACTTGCCGGCGCTTCAATAAATTGTTCCAGCTCCGAGGGGGCAAATCGGGTAGGATACCGTGACCGCAGCGAACGTTATGGCTCCGGAAAAGACCTGGAGTCCCGCGTATCGCGGGACGGTTCCCCCCCGTGCCGCGAGCGCGCCCGAGGACGGTAGCGCCGGCGTCCCTGCCGGTCTACGGTTCTCCCGCGCACCGGGGTTGCGCCTGATCCTACGGAGCAAGACCGGCCCAAAGCAGGACTGATTGAGCGTGACGGGAATCACTTTCTTTGAACCGAAAACTTATCGGGACTTTGGCAAGAGCGGCCGTTTTGAGGCTTTCCGCGTGGTCGTGGAACAATCCGACTTGTACGTAAAGGCTCACCGGAAGCTGGAAAAGGAGACTTACCAACTCCTCTGTGAATGTCGGGCTCAGGTGGAAGACGCTATTGCCCGACGGAAAGACTTCCTGACGAGTCTCATTCCTCTTGACGAGGATCCGCGGGACGGCCCTGTGGCCGCGCTCATGGTTCAAGCGGGGAAGAAGGCAGGAACGGGCCCCATGGCCGCGGTGGCAGGCGCGGTGGCCGATTTTGTCGGCCAGGGCCTCATGCAATGGTCTCCGGAAGTGATCGTCGAGAATGGGGGCGATATCTTCCTCAAGGTGGACGAGCCTATGGTGGCGGGCATCTTTGCAGGAACATCACCATTTACCAATCGGATCGGGTTGCGCATCGAGCCGACGTTGTTGGGCTTGGGTCTCTGCACATCGTCTGCGAGTGTGGGGCACTCCCTCAGCCTGGGCAAGGCCGATGCCGCAACGGTGATTTCACGAGACACGCCGCTGGCCGACGCGGTGGCTACCGCTCTTGGAAATCAAGTGAAGAAGCCTTCCGATCTGCAAAGGGCGGTGGAATGGGCAGTGAGCGTCCCTGGAGTGGACGGCGCGCTGGCAATTATCCGCGACCGTATCGCGGCGCAAGGTAACGTGGAGCTGGTTGATCTTTCCACGCAGGACAAGGAGATGAGCAAATGAAGTCAGACAATGTGCTTCTCATATTTAAGTCCAATATTATGTACAAGCCGGTGATCTATCGCTTGGCCAGGGACTTCGATCTGATTTTTAACATACTGGAAGCCAAGATACTCCCGCGTCGTGAAGGAAGGATACTTCTGGAGCTCAGAGGCGACCAGGGCCAGATCGATCAGGGGATCAAGTTTCTGGAGGAACACGAGGTCGTGGTCGAGCGTCTTGCGGACAAAGTCTGGCGGGAGGAAGATCGCTGCGTTCATTGCGGCGCGTGCACAGGGCTCTGTCCCACTCACGCTCTTAGCATCACCTCACCTAATATGCGGGTGGCCTTCGACGTGACCAAGTGCGTGGCCTGCGGCATGTGCGGCCTGGCATGTCCCTTCGGCGCGATGCGGGATATAACCCTCTTCGACCCCTTCGCAGAAGGCCGCACCGGGCAACAGTATCAATAATACCGTGATCCCTCTTCGCTTTCAGAGAGGTAAGCATCGGGGAGGACCTTCTTGTAAGAAGGTCCTCCCCGACCCCCTCCCCAAGAACTTCCACCATTTTTCGGAATGCTCATTTCTCCTGCGAGGAAATGAGCATTCCGAAAACCGTGGGAATTTCTTGCCTGAGCCGTGGAGTACCTCTCTCACAAAGAAGATTTCCTCGATCTTGCCTCTTTGAATGCGCATCAGTATCAGCGCCTTGCCGGCGGCTTTCCGTCAGTCAATTACTCAGTGCAAAGCCAGATGAACCGAAACGGCTATGACAACCAAGTAGCCCCAGTAGATGAGACCCAAACCGAACGCAAGAAGGGCCCTCTTCCATAGCGTGTAAGCCGCGCCGGTAGGCTGATTCCTCCCCGGGAGAAGAGGCAGGTTGCAAAGCATGCCTAATACGAGAAGAGGCACTAATGACATGGGAAAGGGTGAGAGTGCCTCTATCGCGACCGACACCCGCGAGGCTGTTCCCACGAAGGCATAAGTTACCTCAATCACTGCCACCGCGACTAATCGTCGCACGGTCGGTCGAGCTTCTTTGTGCAGTATTAGCCGAAGAATCAGCGACTTGGTGACTGTGGCAAGGGTTGCCAGCATCAAATATGGAATGAGTCCCCCTAGTATCAAACCGACAGTTATTGTCGGATCGCTTGGATCGAAGTAGAGTGGCCGGTCAACGTTGGATGGCGCGGAAGCAACTATCCGCAATGCAGCTTCGGGCAGGAACATTGTCATTTCAGCCTCGAGACGTTATTCGCGTCGCGAGCACCCACTGTGTGTCAATGGCCGAAATTAAGAAGATGTCTACTCGCTCTTTTTCTTAGCCAGTCTCTGTTCCTCAAGCTTTCTCAGTTCCCGGCGCATGATCTTGCCCGTGGCCGTGAGCGGCAGTTCGCTCACGAACTCCACTTCGCGGGGGTATTCGTGAGCGGCAAGTTTGGTCTTGACGAACTTCTTGATCTCTTCTCCCAGCTTGGTTGAAGGCTCGGTCCCCGGTTTGAGAACTATGAAGGCTTTCACGATCTCGGTTCTTACCTCGTCCGGCTTGCCGATCACCGCAACCATGCTCACACCCGGATACTTGAGGATGCAGTCTTCGATCTCCGCAGGGCCGATGCGGTATCCCGCGCTGGTGATCACGTCGTCCTTTCGTCCAACGAACCAGAGATAACCCTGGTCATCCTGCCGGCCTAGGTCTCCCGTCAGGAGCCAGTCATTGACGAATTTTTCCCGTGTGGCGTCCGGGTTACCCCAATATTCGAGGAACATCACCGGGTCAGGGCGCTTGATAGCCACTTCACCCACGGTTCCGGGCGGCACAGGCTCGCCCGCTTCGTCCACAGGCGCGACCGTATGCCCTGGGACAGCCTTGCCCATTGACCCCGGCCTTATGTCCATGACCTCCCAGCAATTTCCCACCACGAGGTTGCACTCGGTCTGGCCGTAGAACTCGTTTATGGTGAACCCGAAGGTTTCCTTGCCCCATTCGAGTAGCTCTTCGCCCAGTGTCTCTCCGCCGGAGCCGATTGTGCGCATCTGGTACGAGTAGCGTTCCCGCGGATGGGAAACCTGACGCATGAGTTTAAGCGCGGTGGGCGGAATGAACGCGTTCTTGATGTTGTGTTTCGCAATCAGTTGGAAAGCTTCTTCCGGATCGAACTTCTTGGCTCGGTATGCGACGACCGGCACGCCGTGATGCCAGCTCGGAAGGAGCACGTCGATCAGCCCCCCGATCCATGCCCAGTCCGCCGGGGTCCAAAAGAGGTCACCTTCTCTGGGGAAGAAATTATGGGGAAATTCCACTCCGGGGAGATGCCCCAACAGCACCCTGTGGGCGTGCAGCGCGCCCTTGGGCGGCCCCGTGGTGCCGGACGTGTAGATGATGAGCGCGGGATCTTCCGCGTCGGTCTGCACAGGCTCAAATTGGCTGGAACCCTTTTCTACAAGGCCCCGGAAGTCGATGAAAGCGTCGGAGCCTTTTTCGCCGCCGACTACGATGACCGCTTTCAAATTGGGTAGGGAAGCCCTTATTTCCTCGATCTTGGAGTAATTCGCCCGATCGGTGATAACGACCTTGGCTCCGCTGTTTGACAGCCGATACTGGAGCGCGTCCACGCCGAATAGCGTGAACAGAGGAATCGCAACCGCGCCGATCTTGTACGCCGCAATATGACCGATCGCTGTTTCAGGGCTCTGACCAAGCAAAATCCCGATGCGGTCGCCGCGCTGGATGCCGTGAGCCGTGAGGCCGTTTGCCAGCTTGTTCGAGAAATTCCTGAAGTCCCAGAAGGTGTACCGCTCCACGCCCTCGCCGGGGACTTCCGAGATCAGGGCGACGCGCGATCGGTCAGAGGCCCATTTGTCGCAGATATCCACGCCAATATTGTATGACCGCGGCACCTCCCAACGAAACGCCTGGCGACATTCGTCATGTGTTTTTGAGGGCTTGAGCATGGTCACCTCGCGGGAGCGAATCTAAACAGGCTTGAATGCCAGGAAGGTGGCGCCTCGGTCGCCTTCCCCTCTGTGAAGATATTTGACCTTCATGGCCGCGCCCACTTTAATCTCCTCGGGTTTTTTTGTATCCACATCCTCGATGCGGGCCGTCACCCGCGGGCCCTCATCGAGCTGTATCACCCCCGTGCAGTACGGATGATCGCGGGTATAGCCCTCCTGTTTCATGAACGGCGGTCCCACGGCGATACACGTGAACGCGCTGAGCTTACCCACGCCTTTCATCTCGACCCATTCCATTTCAGACGCGCCGCATTTTACGCAGATCGGACGGGGCGGCACAAAAAGCTCCCCACAGGAGCGGCATTTTGAACCCATCAGCTTCTCTTCTCGGAGGAACGCCTCATACGAAATATCGTTGAAGGGTTTCTTTTCCATGATCCTCACCTCCGCTCGAAGATCGTGAACGTGCACGTGCCGCCTGTGCCGCCCAGGTTGTGCGCGGCCCCGATGCGCAGGCCCTTGATGGGCAATTGCCGCTCGCCGGCTTCACCCCGCAACTGTTCCCAAACCTCCATGAGCTGTGCCACGCCTGTGGCGCCGACCGGGTGCCCTTTGCACTTAAGACCCCCCGATGTATTGATCGGTTTGGAACCATCCCGCCTCGTCGCGCCCTCTTCCACGGCCTTGTAGGCCTGGCCCGGCTTGAAGAAGCCCAGATCCTCCATGTGGATCAGCTCGGCTATGGAGAAACAATCATGCACTTCAGAAAACTGGACGTCCTCAGGCTTCAACCCTGACATGGAATAGGCTTCCTCAGCCGCGTATTTGGTCGCCTGGAATGTGGTCAGATCGTCCGCCGCATGGAAGCCGCTGCCGCTCCCCTGCCCCATGCCGACCACGTAGAGCGGAGCATCGGTGAAGCGCCGGGCCAATTCTTCCCCGACCAATAGAGCGCAACTTGCGCCGTCGCTGATAGGGCAACAATCAAAAAGATGCATGGGCCACGCAACGACCGGATTGGCATCCTGATCCCGCAGGAACTCTTTTTCGTCTTGCCAAGTAGGTTCTGGAAGGCCCTTTTCACTTGCGCGGCGACGTTTGGATTCCATCATGGATCGAATGGTGGCTTTAATTTGAGCCCGAGGATTGAGCGCGGCATTGTTGTGGCTCTTGATGGTGACGTTCATCAAGTGCTCACGGGAGGCCCCGTAACGGTCAAAATAAGCCGTGGCAACCGCTCCGAACACCCCGGGAAAGGTGAAGGCCGCCCTCCCTTCGTAGGGCGCCGTGGCTAAAGCCAAACCTTCAGCTACTTCCTCGGTGGAGCGCTTGGACATCTCCTCGACCCCGCCCACCAGGACCATGTCGTAGAAGCCGGATGCGATCGCAAAGATGCCCTCACGCAGGGCAAGCGCGCTCGACGCGCACGCGCCTTCCGTGCGAGTGGCGGGCTTGGGCACGTGCCCGATCAAATCGGATACAATCGGGCCCCAGTGCGCCTGATGGATGAAAAAGTCATTGGAGAAATTGCCGACGTAAAGGGCATCGATGTCCTGAGGGTCTGCTCCCTTGTCCACCGATGCAATCATGTTCCGGAAGGCTTCCGCAAAGAGATCCTTGGAATCCCTGTCCCGGAACATGCCGAACTTCGACATGCCGACCCCGACGAGCGCTACCCCTCGTCCCAGCTTTCTGGGCCTCTTCATGGCGCACCTCCGACAGACGTACAAATTCTCAGGTGTATGCAGTGGTTCCTGAATACTACGCGAGCAGGCTGGAAGTGTAAAGCAACGGCTGCGACATGGACACAGCAACGTAGGATGCGGTGAATGAAATGAACCGCATCGGTGGAGGCCTCCTTGCTCTCGGATGCGGCCCCCCCGGAACATTTGGGTCATCGCATCTTGCCGTGGACAACGTGTAAAGCCGCGACAGATGCGGTTCGTCCCGCGCGGAACGCGGGACTCACGACATCCTACTCAAGAATTTGCTATCGGCTCAATCCGGATTGACAGGGGTCTTGCAGGAACGACACCGCTTGGCGCCCCGAAAGAGGTTGTTTCCGCATTCAGGGCAATTGTACCGTTTCTCTTCTTCCTCGACCCACCTGTCAGTTCCGAAGGATCGGCGGAAAGGAACGGCCCGCATGATCACCTGTTTGCCTACCTCAATGGGGAAGGTTTCGATGAACTGGCATGGGAAATCGCCACATTGGTGACAGCCTTCGTAGCTCTTTCCCTCCGCGCACGACCTTATCGGGCAAGTCCGGCAATACTTGAATCGCACCGTTCCAAGGCAACCCTCGCAGGCGATCTCCTCAGGACCGCACCCATAAACCGGAGCGAGCTTCTCTTTGAATTTCTCGTTTCCCTCACGGTGCGCTACGTAAATCCCGCACACACCACAGTAAAGGCCGCATGGCGCCAACAACGCTTGGTTGATCATGGAACCTCCTCGCTTGCTTGAGTGAAGGCCATTCGGGGTCTTCACCGCTCAGTCTCGGGCGGCGCCCCGTAGGCTCTGTCCCAGTGTTCCTGGTAATCTTTTGACTCTTGTTCCCACTGGGTTGTGACCCACGGAAGCGCCGGCTCGCAGAGCGCTCGGATTCGTTCCAGGATGTCTCTGCCGCCGTGAGGCGTGAGCAGACCGATACGCACGCGGCGGAGCAGCAGGTCGGAGAGGTGTCGAACCTGCTCAAATCTCGCGGCAAAGGGCAATTCGGCCCACAAGGTATGGGTCCCTGGTATCGGTTGCAGGTCATTGGGATGGGCTATCTGAAGGAGCTCCAGGGTGTCCATCCCGTAGCGGCCGAAGAGCCGAGTTTTGATTTGTCGGGGAAGTCCTTCCGAGCCAGGAATCGTTTCGGGCGCAGGCATGAACAGAGGTCCTTTTGACGGTTCGGCAGACGCGTCTCTAAGGAACGGCTTGGCAGCCGCGAGCGCGTCCCAGGCCAACCGATAAAATGTCGTGAGTTTACCGCCCGTGATCGTCACGAGCCCATTGTCCACCCAAACCACGTGCTCACGCGATTCCTGGGAAGGGGCGCGTTTGCCTTCGCTGAGCACCGCTCTTATTCCCGCAAATGTGGATAGACAGTCAGCCAATGAGATCCGAAGCGAAGGGAAAAAGACCTCCAGCGCGTGCATCAGATACGCGGCTTCCTCCGAGGTTATGGCAGGCTCGTGGGAGATATCCTGGGAGTGATCCACATCCGTGGTGCCGAAAAGGACCGCGCCTTCCCACGGCAGCACATATACGGGCCTCCTGTCCGTGGGATGCGTCAAAGCGACAGCTCGGTCAAACGGCAAGACGGCTGCAGGAAAGACAAGATGGCTCCCGCGCAGCGGCCGCAAATGTTTCCCCGGTTCCGGTGAAGAGTGTAAGCGCTCGGCCCACGCGCCTGTGGCGTTGATCACCGCGCGAGCTGAGACCTCCCTGGTCTCATGCGTCTCCGTGTCCTCCAGGACTGCGCCGACCACCCGATTTCGAGCGTCGCGCATAACCTGCGCCACGGATGTGTAATTCAGCGCACACGCGCCCGATCTGATTGATTCGCGTATGAGCCGCAACACGAGCCGCGCATCATCCACCTGCGCGTCCACGAAACGAAAGCCCCCGATAAGACCATCTTTCTTGATTCCCGGAACCAGCGCCGTGACTTGCTCGGCCGACCGGAAGTTGTGGCGTTTCTTGCCCGCCATAAGGTCGTACACGGTGAGCCCGATTCTCATGGCCCATTTGCCGGGTCCACGACCCGAGTACAAGGGCATGAGGAACTCCAACGGTTCCACCAGTCCTGGAGCCTCTTTGAGCAGGCGTTCCCGACCGATGACCGATTCGCGGGTCAGCAAGAATTTGCCCTCCTTCAAGTATCGGAGGCCGCCGTGCGCCAGCTTCGCGGACCTGCTCGACGTGCCCCAGGCAAAATCCTTCTGCTCCACAAGCAGCGTTTTCAGGCCCATCCGGCCGGCTTCCCGCAGAACGCCCGCGCCGGTTATGCCCCCGCCGATCACGATGAGATCCCAATGCTGGTCTATGTCCTTGAGGCTCTTCTGATTTTCGTTTTGAGTGCTCATGGCCCGCATTGTACAGCGCGTCTTGAGAATTTCCAAACCAATGTGCAAAGGCTCGAAGCCTAATCGTGGATTAAGGATGGTCTTTGTGCTATGTCTGCCTCACTTCTCTCCACCGCGTTGCATGGGTCCAAGAAGCCGGAAAGGGGGTGGCCTGTGAAGGACGTGATTCTCTCCATCGATTGCGGCACGCAGAGTTTGCGTTCCTTACTCTTTTCCTCCGCCGGAGAGCTACTCGATAAGGCTCAATCACAGTACGAGCCCTATTTCAGCGCAAGACCCGGATGGGCGGAACAGGATCCGGAGATATTCTGGCGAGGTGTGTGCGAAACCTGCCGGACTATTAAAGAGCGCAACCCAGCCCTTTTCGAGCGAATTGTCGGAGTCGGGGTAACCTCTCAGAGAGACAGTATGGTCAACGTGGACGCGGACGGCGCGCCCCTGCGACCCGTTATCACCTGGCTTGATCAGCGAAAGGCCCAGAGTGTTTATGTTCCGGGGCGACTGATGAGGCTGGCTTTCCGAGCGGTCGGAATGTATGAGGCGATCAGCAAGGGGCAGACCGACGGAAAGTGCAATTGGATCAGACAATACCAGTCTGAAATTTGGGAAAGAACGCACAAATACCTTCAGGTGTCCGGCTTCCTGAACTACCGATTGACCGGGGAGTTCAAAGACTCCATCGCATCTCAAATCGGACACATCCCTTTTGACTACAAAAGGATGCAATGGGCGTCAAAACGTGAACTGACCAGCAAGCTCTTCCCCATCGAACGGAGTAAGCTGCCTGAGGTTATTACGCCCGGGGAACGGATCGGTGTGGTCTCGCAGCGGGCCGCGGACGAAACCGGCATCTCGGCGGGAACTCCGGTGATAGCCTGCGGATCGGACAAGGGTTGCGAGACCATCGGGATGGGCGTGGTGAATGAAAAATCGGCAAGCCTTAGCTTCGGCACCACCGCCACAGCGCAGACCACCACCAGACGATATTTTGAGCCCCTACGGTTCATGCCGCCATATCCCGCGCCCATTCCGGGTCATTACAACGCGGAGGTGGAAATATTCCGCGGCTACTGGATGATTACGTGGTTCAAGAACGAGTTTGCTCACAAAGAAGCGCTTGAAGCGCAACAACGAGGCGTGCCGGTGGAACAGGCGCTTGACGAGCTGCTCCGAGAGGTTCCCGCGGGTTCGATGGGTCTGCTCGTGCAACCGTACTGGGGGCCCGGCTTGAAACATCCTGAAGCAAAGGGCGCAATGATCGGTTTTGGCGATGTGCACCGAAAGCCTCATGTGTATCGCGCAGTAATAGAAGGGCTGGGCTATGCGCTCCTGGAAGGTCTGCGCCGCATCGAGAAGGCGGGCAAACATCGGACCGAAAGAGTTGCGGTTTCCGGCGGCGCGTCTCAGAGCGATGAAATATGCGCTATTACCGCAGACATCTTTAATCTGCCCCTGGTGAGAGGCGCCACATACGAAACATCCGGCTTGGGAGCGGCAATCGTAACCTCGGTAGGGCTTGGTATCCACCCGTCCTTCGATTCGGCCATAAAGGAGATGGTGAAATATCAGAGGACCTTCGAGCCCAATCCTCAAAATGTCACTATCTATCGGGAGTTGTACGAGCGCGTGTATCATAAAATATACGCCGCGCTCAGGCCCTTGTACGAAGAGATCCGTGAAATCACGGGGTACCCTGAAAGAACTGAGGAACCTAGGAGCAGAGTGTAGATGAAACAAGACGGCGCTTTCTATCCCGACTGGACCAACGAGCCGCCAAAAGAAAAATCTTATCGTTCCATATTCAAGTGGGGAGACCCTCACGGTTTCAAGCACCCGAACCGCAAACTGTATGCGCTGTTGAAAGAGAAATTACACCTGACGGACGACGATTTCAAACACAAGCGACAGACGGGGAATGCCGAAGTTCGGATCGCCCAATCAGTGCGCCTTTCCAACGCGCGGATCGATACATTTCGTGACCTGGTGGGAGCCGAAAATGTTGATACGGACGATTACTCACGGGTCCGATTCGCGACGGGGAAAACAACCGAAGAGGCGATGATGCTGCGGGAAGGCGTCGTAGGCCCGGTAGCTGATCTGGTTCTGCATCCGCGCGACAAAGAAGATGTGCTCAAAGTGGTGGAATACTGCGATCAACAAAGGATTCCTATCTATGTGTACGGGGGAGGTTCTTCGGTAACATTGGGCCTGAGGCCGACTAAGGGCGGCGTCACTTTAGTCATGAGCACACATATGAATCGCGTGCTCAACTTCAGTGAAATCAATCAGACTATCACAGTTGAGCCGGGGATCATGGGCCCGGATTACGAACGAGCCCTCAACCGGGCCCCTGAGCTTTACAAGGCCGAACGACGATACACCTGCGGTCATTTTCCCCAATCTTTCGAGTATTCCACCGTGGGTGGCTGGATTGTCACCCTTGGCTCAGGCCAGGAATCGTCTTACTATGGTGATGTATACGATCTTGTCGTAAGTCAGGAATATGTGACCCCGGCAGGCTGCTTCAAAACCGCGGATTTTCCCGCTACCGCCACCGGACCGAAGATCAACGACATTATGAAAGGCAGCGAAGGCGCATTCGGTGTTCTGGTGAGCGCGACGCTGAAAGTATTCAGGTATTGTCCCCAAAACGATCAAAACTTTGCATTCATGTTCCCTGGTTGGGAAGCTGCCGTGGCCGCATCGCGGGAGATCAGCCAGGGTGAATTCGGTATGCCTTCCGTATTCAGGATCTCCGACGCGGAAGAGACCGACGTGGCGTTAAGACTATACGGCATCGAAGGGTCGATCATAGACAAATTCTTGCGCCTACGTGGCTTTCGGCCGTCTGAACGGTGTCTTTTCATTGGTCGCAGCCAAGGCGAACGAAGTTTCGCGAAGAATGTGAAACGTAATGTCACAAAAATATGTCGGCGCTTTGGAGGCATGTATCTCACCGGCTACCCTGTGCGTCGTTGGGAACACGGGCGATACACCGACCCGTACATGCGCGAGGACCTTAACGATTACGGCATACTCATCGATACCCTCGAAACCGCAGTCACCTGGGAAACCATCCACAAGGTCCATCAAGGCGTGAGGGCGTTTGTCAAGAGCCGGCCTGATACCATCTGTATGACGCACGCGTCTCACTTTTATCCTCAAGGGACGAATCTTTATTTTATCTTTATCACGCGGGCGCAGGATTTGAAGGAATACAGAAAGTTTCACGCCGGCATCATAGATCATATCGAACGGCGCGGGGGGTCGCTAAGCCACCACCACGGCGTGGGCAGATTGATGGCTCCTTGGATGGAACGGCATATGGGGTCCGCACAGATGAACGTGCTCCGCGCGTTGAAGAATCATTTCGACCCGAACAACATTATGAATCCTGGAGGCGCCTTGGGCCTCGATATGGACGCACAGTCCGTTCAAAAGTGAGCTCTTGAAAAGAGCCGCCGGGCAAGCCCTTTGGTTCAGGCCCTCACTTACTCACCGGCGGTGGGGTGGCGCCAGGCTCGCGCGTTCACTTCTCGGCAGGCAGGAGCGTCGCGTGATGAGCCACGAGCTGCCATTCTTTGCCGACCTTGGCAAACACATGCGTGAAGCGGTTTACGCCTGTTATTTCCTTCCCTCGGGATAAAACCTTCAGAGTGAACTTACCCGTAACAATCGCGGTGTCTCCAAAGGTGCGCACATTGATCTCTTCCGGCACAATCGGAGCAAGGAATTTCCTGTTACCCGACCGGAGTTGTTCGATAAACTGCGCTTTGGTTTCCACCAGGCCGGTACCGTGAATATAGTTGATATTGTCCGCGAGAAGCTTTTCAAGCGCCTCAACGTCACCCTTGAACACGGCGTCTGCCCACGCTTGCTCCAGTTTGCGAACGTCTTCTTTCGATACCTTAGGTGAATGCGCCTGCGCCTGGAGCTGGTAGACCCCAATGACCAACGAGATCGCGAGAATCCCCACAAACAAGTTCTGGCCGATAATCTTTGCGATTGCGCCGGGAGCCGGAGCAGATCCGCCTTGTCCAACGCGTGTTTGTTCGTTCACGATCCGGGCTACTCGATACAGTGGCTTATCCATGACAAACTCCCTTCCTTCAGCGGTGAGAGCGCGGGAGACTATGTCTCAGCCGCGCCGAGAAAAAGCATATTCTCCGATGTCCTACTGGGGGACTTTTCAACGTCGAATCGGCCACCTTTTTTAAATTATCGGACAGGCTGAGCGGTCGCTTGCGTTTCTACTATGTTCAGCCACTTCACCAAACCCCAATTTAGCAAATCCGCCGCCCGCGCAACATCGAGACGATATTTTTCCGGTATGAGAGAACAATCCACCATATAAACTCCATCCTTTTGGGCAAGAAAAGGACAGGACGCCAATTCCTCATGGTCCAACTGGGAAAGCCACCAATATGCCCGGTTGAGGATCGCTTTCAGGCTCTTTACCTTAAAACTCTGGGCCGTATAGTTGTTGGCAAAGAGCATCAGTTGCTCAATCGCATGGGCGCTCGAAAATTGCTCCAAGAGATCGCGATCTCGTTTTATTGCGAAGAACGGCGCGACAAGTGACAGGCGCATAGTGGAAGGGCAAAGTTGCTTCCACGACCGTGTGATGGACTCCAGCAGAGAAGGTATATGCGCGGTTGAGGGATCGAAATCATGAAATCGACCGTCTGCTTGCAGATGAGGAAAGGCTTCTCTCAACTCCTTTTCGGCCTCATGCAATACCAGGAAACTCGATTCATGATCATTCCAAAACGTATCTTTCAGACCCTCAAGAGCAAGCTCGCCCCAGCTCTTCGCATAAATGAGACATAAGTTTCCGTCACGCGTTCCACGCGTCCAAGTTCCTCTTTGTACGAGCGACAGAGCATGGGATGTAAACACGTCTTCGATTTGTTTCAGTTCTTCTTCGTAAATGAAGGTCACCTTTGCGGCTTGCAGGACATGGTCCACCAGAACGATCTGAAGCACTTGATGTCCATAATCAAATGGCTGGTGAGGTGCCTCCCATTCTTCGTACGTGAGAATTTGGAGTTCCCGTTTGAGCGCGTCGGGCAATCGATCTATGCCTTCCTGACCTTCCGCGTTCTCCTTCGGGATGATGACGGTTCGGCACCCCGCGTCTCTGGCGGTTTCCAGCTTGGCGACCAGGGCGCCGATCGCGGTAATGCGTCCGTGGGTGTCGATTTCGCCGCTCATCGCAACGTCTCTCCGAATCACACGCCCTGAAAGCGCCGAAGCAAGGGCCAGGGCAATCGCGCCTCCGGCCGAAGGCCCGTCTTTCGGGGTGGACCCTCCCATAAAATGCAAATGAATCGGCTGCCGCGCCTGCTCCAGATCTATTCCCAACTGATCGGCCCAATGCAAAATCGCCGTGGTGGCCACCCTCCGGCTCTCGTCCATCACTCGCTCGATATTTCCCGTGGCATGCACCATACTTACATACCCATGCCGGTCTCCGCGTTCCACGCCCGTTTCAATGAGAGTGGCTTGCACGGGAATCACCGAACCGATACCCCGCTCCACATTGACCCCGAGGGCCATCATTTCTCCTATTCGGTCGTCATTATTGATCATGCGGGGCTTCGTGGGGGCTTCCAGATAGCGTTTGAGCGAACCCCTGGTAATGCGAACCGACGTTTCCGCGCCGGTGAGGATTTCCTTTCGGAACACTCTTAGGAAGAGTTGCCGGATGATCCTCTCCAGTTCGCGCACGCCGGCTTCATGGGTGTATGTTGAGATGAGGTGGCGCAAGAGCGGCGCCTCGTCTTCAGGATCGATGAAGATCTGGTCCGCGCTGATCAGGTATCGCTTGCGCACCCGATCGATGAGATGTTCCTGCGCGATAGCTATTTTCTCCTCGATGCTGTAATGGTCCAGCATCACTACTTCGCAGCGGTTCGCCACAGGAGGGGGGACGGTTTCCAGCGTATTGGCGGTGAGGATGAAATGAAAGTTGGAGAGATCGATGTCGATAGTGGTTTGTGTATACTTGTCGTGGAAAAGATGATTCTGTTCGGGATCGAGTATCTCAAGGAGCGTGGCAATAGCCACCTTGTCGGTTTTGTCCGCCTCGTCCATGATAAACATTCCGTTCATGACGCCCATCTTGATAATGCCCTGGACGATCGCGCCCGGCTTGGAGCCTTCATAGGTGAATCCGTGACCCCGCAGATCCGCCTCGTCCTTCATGCCGCCGAGAGATAGTTTGTGGAACGGTATTCCAAGGTTGTTTGCTATTGAAATGGCAAGAGAGGTCTTCCCCACACCCGCGGGGCCCACGAACAGAAAGGCGCTGCCGTTTCGCTTCCATGACGCCGCGTCCTTCTCGTCAAATTGCCGATAACGCCAGATGAGATTCGTGAAGAAATCGCAGATGATCTGTTTGGGCTTTTCCAATCCGTAATGACTTCTGTTAAGGCCTTCCTCAAATGCTTCGGGCGTCACGGTAATCTTTTGGATTTTGCCCCAATTGATTGCCAGGAGCGTCTCAATAAGCTCGCTGTATTTGTATCCGCTGACACCCGCGATGTTCAGTTTGTTCTTGTCGATGACCTCCGTGACCTGGCGAGGAAACGTCGGGTCGCCGCGAACTTCCTCTATGCGGTCCTTCAGGCTCTTTGTAGGCTCCTTGGCAACCGGCGCCACAGGTTCCACGGAAGGCGCGCGAAGGAGCGGCGGAAGCTCTCCCAACTCTTCAGCGAACTCCATGAGGCGTCGTTTGAAATCATCGAAAATATCGTCCGGGCTTTTGTCATCGAGTATCGCCTCAGGTAAGCCCAGTTCCTGAAATATGTAAACCACGCCCCAATTCTCTGTGAACGAATCAAAAACGGCCCGCGCTTCCTTTTCGTCCAGTTCGAGCTGAAGAATGAAAAGCCTCAACAGTTCCTCGAAATATGCTGTTCTTCGGAGTAGGGGATAGTACATGTCCTGACTGCGACGATAGCAAACGCCAAGCACCTTGGTCTTGGTCTCCGCGCAGAAGGCCGAAAAAACCCCCCGGACGAGCCGTTCGGGCATGTCGGCCAGCACAAAAACAAATGCGCTCAAAATGCGTCGTATCAACGCGTCGCAGGATTTGCCCTCTTCTATGCAGTCGAAGAGTGAAATGTACGGCTGTCCTTTCAGACCGTTCAATTCATCGGTGAGAGAGTGTCTTAAGGCCCTGTAGAACGTGGGATCGTCCGTCCGCTTCTGCATAGCAAAGTCGACGTCCGATTGTATTACGTCACGTTCGCAGGCTCCCGGATAGAGCATATGCTCCACCTGGTGACGCAGCATGAACTCCGCAAACGCGACCATCTTGCGTTCGCCGGGCGTGCCGTCGCCGATTCTTGCTTCCGGTTGTCCGGGAACAACAAATGCGAGAAAGTCGAAAATCCGCTCATGTATCAGGATCTCCCAGGAGGCGTCTTTTCGGGCCAGGAGGCACACTGCGCGGACCCGGTTGTCGCTGTCTTCCATGCGTGTGATTTTCAGATTGTCGCTCACCTGTCTGATCACGATGGGATCGGTCCCTCTGTGGCGCCGGAAATGGGGCAATACACGTCTGGCAAGAATAATCTTGAGGATTTCGACGACCCTCTTTGCCTCACTTTCGCTGGGCAGCGGCAGTGATTCAAGGACTGTATGGTCGAATTCAATAGGAATCATGGCGGCTCTCCACTTCTAAGCTGCCGCTGACCGATCTTTTCCTGTCCGGACCTTGTTCCGAAGCGCCTCGCGGACCTTTTGCATAGCCACGTAAAGCGGGGGGGTAAAGATGACGCCAAGGCAGGTTACGCCCAGCATTCCGGCAAAGACTGCCGTGCCAAGCGACTGCCGGCTCGCAGCGCCCGCGCCGCCGGCTACCACGAGAGGCAGCACACCGATGATGAACGCGAAGGAGGTCATGAGTATGGGTCTGAAGCGCAATCGAGCGCCTTCCACGGCCGCTTCGAACGCGCTCTTGCCCTGGGCCATGATCGCACGGGCAAATTCCACTATCAGGATCGCATTCTTGGCTGAGAGCCCCACCAACAATACCAGGCCCACCTGGGTGTACAGATTATTGTCCAAATGCCTGATGAGCAAACCCAGAGCAGCCCCCAGGACCGCAAGGGGAACCACCAGAACCACCGCCAACGGGTCGATCCAGCTCTCATACTGGGCCGAGAGCAGCAGCAAAACGACCAAGACGGCCAGGCCGAACACAATAACGATCTGTCCGCCCGCTCGTTTCTCTTGAAACGCCATGCCCGTCCATTCATACCCCATGCCGGGCGGGAGTTTCTCTCGCGCAAGGTTCTCCATGACTTGGATCGCCTGACCGGAGCTAATCCCGGGCGCCGGCTCCCCTGCGACACGCGCGGAAGGGAACATGTTGTAACGGTTTATCCGTTGCGGGCCTACAGATTCCTCTACTTTGACGAGGGTTCCCAACGGGACCATTTTGTTTTCAAGCGATCGCACTTGTAGCTTGGTAATATCTTCCGGCCTGGCGCGGTGCTTGCTGTCCGCCTGGACCTTCACCTGCCAGGTCCGTCCGAATTTGTTGAAGTCATTCACATAAGCCGAGCCGAGATACGCTTGCATGGTGTCAAACACCCATTGGAGGGGCACTTTCATGTTCATGGTCTTTACACGGTCCACATCCGCAAAAAGGGTCGGAACCGAAGCCCTGAACGTTGAGTTCACCTCATGGACTTCCCCTTCCGCATTGGCGGCGAGAGCCAATTCGCCCGCGGCCTGCGCCAACGCATTCACACCCACCGCGCCTTTGTCTTGAACCATTATCTCAAAGCCGCCGCTCTGGCCAACACCCACGATTGGCGGCAAAGAAAAGGGGAAAATAATCGCATCCTGAATTCTTGAGAAGCGAGAGAAGAGTTCCCGCATAATCACTTCTTTGGAGCGCCCTTCCTTGAGGCGCTCGTCCCAAGGTTTGAGCGCGGCAAAGCCACCGCCGAGATTAGCGCCCGCATTGTCGATGATTGAGAAGCCCGGAAGCACTGTGTAGTCACCCATGCCCTTGGTGGTCCTAAGGATCTCTCCCACCTGGTTCAACACATTCACGGTCCGCTCTAGGGACGCGCCATCCGGCAATTGGGCGTTGATCATGATCAGGCCGTCGTCCTCGTCCGGCAAGAAACCTATAGGAATCCTGACGAAACCGACATAGGTTAGCGCGACCACGGCCGCGAAGATAATCAGCGTGACCGTGAGCTTGCGGAGCCCGTACGTCACCAGGCTGGTGTATCTCTCAGAAAGACGTTCGAAGGCGCTGTTGAAGGCGCGGAAGAATACGTTTTTTTCACCGTGATGCGGCCTCAGCAGGAGCGCGCACAAAGCGGGGCTCAACGTCAGAGCATTGATCGCGCTAAAGAGGGTCGTGAACGCGATGGTCAAGGAAAACTGCCTGTATAACTGCCCCGTGATTCCGCCCAGGAAGGCTGCGGGCACAAAAACGGCCATGAGGACGAGCGTAATGCCGACGATCGCGCCGGTGATTTCATCCATGGCTCGAAGCGCCGCGTCCTTGGGACTCAGCCCGAACTGGGTCATGTTGCGTTCGACATTTTCCACCACCACGATTGCGTCATCCACGACAATTCCAATGGCAAGCACCATGCCGAACAGCGTCACCATGTTGATGGAGAAGCCCATCAGAGACATGACCGCGAACGTGCCGATGAGCGATACGGGTATGGTGACCGCCGGGATCAGGGTGGCCCGCCAATCTTGCAGGAAGATAAAGACCACAAGGAAGACGAGGATAAAAGCTTCGAAGAGGGTTTTGACCACCTCGTGGATGGAGGTGCGCACAAAGTCCGATATGTCGTAGACGACCTTGTAATCGACATCTGCCGGAAAATCCGTCTTCAGTTCGTCCATTTTTTTTCGGACTTCGTCGGCCACCTGAAGCGCATTGGACCCAGGCGCCTGGTACACGATGATAGTGGCTGAGGGAGCCCCGTTCATAAAGGAAAGCGTATCGTACATCTTCCCGCCCAGCTCCACCCGCGCCACGTCCTTGATGCGCACGATGCGCCCGCCCTGGCTCCCTTGGCCCGTCCGGCCAGCCTCACCGATTTGGCTGCCCTGCCCGGGCTGAGCTGGCTGGCCCATTTGGCCGGTCTTGACAACGATGTCCTCAAACTCGGCAACTTCGTCCAAACGGCCCAGGGTTTTGATCGTCAGTTGAAAATCCTGTCCGGGAGGCGCCGGTTGCTGACCGATTTGCCCGGCCGCGACCTGAACGTTCTGCTGCTTGAGCGCATTGACCACGTCATTGGTCGTCAGGCTGTTGTATTCCAATTTCTCCGGATTGAGCCATATGCGCATCCCGTAATCTTTCAACGGGAAGACTTGGACGTCGCCCACTCCGTTGAGTCGCGCGAGCTGGTCCTTGATGTTGATCGTCACGTAGTTGGTGAGAAACAGGTCGTTGTACGTCCCTTTTGGGGAGTGAAGACCGAGCACCGTCACGAACGTGGTAGAGCATTTCTTGGTAGTAACTCCCAGCCGTTGAACTTCTTCCGGCAATTGCGGCATCGCGATGGAAACTCGGTTTTGCACAAGGACCGTGGCCATGTCGATATTGGTTCCAAGCTCAAAGGTGACCTGGAGCGTGTACGACCCATCGCTGGCGCTGGTGCTGTTCATGTACAGCATATTCTCAACGCCGTTCACCTGTTGCTCTATGGGAGAGGCCACCGTATCCGAGACCACCTGAGGATCCGCCCCGGGGTAGGTCGCCGTGACCTGAATCATGGGCGGGGATATGTCGGGATACTGGGAAATGGGCAACTGAAAAACAGAGACCGCGCCGGCGATCACAATCAGAACGGAGATCACCGAAGCAAAGATGGGCCGATGGATGAAGAAGCGGCTTAGCATACGTCTTGACCTGGTTACTTTGCGGCGGGCTGTGGCTGAGTCGGAGCGCCGGCAACGGTCGGCGCTTGTGTCACGGTCGGCTTCACCTTGATTCCCGGTCGGGCCCGTTGCACTCCGCTGACCACTACACGGTCGTCCACGGAGAGGCCCTCGTCAATCACCCGCATGCGATCCACGGTCTGTCCCGGCTTCACGCGACGCTTCTCGACCACATCCTGAGAATTGACCACCAGCACGTACCGCCCGGCTTGGTCCGCTTGTATGGCCACTTCCGGCACGAGCAGACCGCGGCGCTTTTCCACGGGGACCCGAAGTCGCACAAACATACCGGGCATGAGCACGCCATCAAGGTTGGGAAAGACCCCTCGCACCTGCATGGTGCCTGTAGATGAGTCGATTTGGGTGTCCGCGAAATCAATGTGGCCCTCGTGCGGATACCCTTTCTCGTCAGCGAGCCCCATGTAAACCGGATTCAGCTCATCTTGGACCGACTTAGCGGTCTTATCTTTGACAAACTCACGGATTAGCGGGAGCACGTCGAGTTCGCTCAAATTGAAATACGCGTACATAGGGTCGTCATTTACCACCGTTGTCAGGAGTGTCTTTTGTTCGGCGCCAACCAGGTTGCCCACATCCACCAGGTTGCGGCTCACCCGCCCGTTAATAGGGGATCTTACCTGGCAGTAATCCAGGTTTAGTTTTGCCAAGTCCAGGTCGGCTTTGGCCTTTTCCACTTCCGCAGCGGCCGCGTCGCGTTTGGCGGTGGCTTCTTTGAGTTTGAGTTGGCTGAGAGCTTCCTTAGCTTCGAGATACTGGGCTTTTTCCAGCTCATACTGGGCCAGGTCCAGCGAGGCCTTGTTCGCGTCCCGCACTGCCTTGGCCTGCTCAACCCTGGCCTGGAACGGCCGTGGATCGATTACAAAGAGAAGCTCATCTTTCTTCACCTTGGACCGAGGGACAAACTTGATGGATTCAAGCCAGCCCTGCACACGCGCACGGACATCAACGAACTCCAAAGCCGCGGTGGTCCCCGTGTATTCAAGATACCGGGTGACTTCTTGCTCCACAGGCTTGGTCACCGTGACTTCCGGCGCGGGCGGCCCTGTCTTGTGTGAATCTCGGCCGCAGCCTAAGATCCCTAGAAAACCGACTGTGATCAGTAAGACAGCGATACGACCCTCGATGGGTAGCATAGATACGCTCCTAACGATGCGCCTGATGGGGCCGCGCTCGCGGCAAGTTCCGCTCTGCGCCGGGACCGCCCCGACGGCTTCAGCGCTGAAATCGGCCCCCTCAGCTTGGCATTCACAAACCAATGATACATAAACCAAGCCCTTTCCCAGGTCAACTTCCATCGAGCCTTAGCCTTATCCACTCATTCGCGCAAGGGCAGCCCTGCAAACCATGTCATTGGGGGCAAAGCAGTCTCATCGGTGGGACAGGCGGCTCGCCTGTCAGTCGGAATGAGGGGCAAGATTCCCACCCAAAGAGACATCGATTCGTTCCCCGTATTGAATCCGGGGTCCTCGTAATGACTTCCCCTGCACCGCCGGCCACGCGAGGCAACTTTTTCTCCACAACTGCCGCAGCCGGGTCAACACGATTTCTTTCGGCGCTCAGCGAGCACATCGTCCGGGATAAGCCACAAGCCGAGCACTATGAGCCCCGGCACGATCACCAGGTCGTCCAGGTGACCCACGACCGGAATGAAATCCGGAATGATATCAATGGGAGTGGCCGCGTATGCCAAGGCGGCCCAAAGTAGGATTCTCGATAACCGTGGAGTCCGCGGGCGCCGGTACACGGCCCGGTAATACCGCACCCTCGTCTTGAAGGAATCCCGAATCTCGCTGAGAGAAACTCTCATGCCGCTCTCTTCCCCCACGGGACCTATCCTCGCCTAATTGCTATTATACCAAGGAATCGGGCAAACTTTCACGTCTCATGGGTCTTGGACGAGCCGGCGAGCTGACGCGCAAGCGGGCATGGACTCGTCGCGAACCGCCATATTGCTGCGCGTTGATCTTGAGCCTTTTGTTTGCGCCCTACGCCCCCTCCCCTCACCCCCATAGGCGTTCAAACAAGGAATAGGCCTCTGTGATTACTGCTGCTTATGCCCCTCGCCCTTCCCCCTCCCATCAAGGGAGGGGGTTCTGGAAACCCTCTCCCCTGGCGGGAGAGGGCAGGGTGAGGGGGAATGTCCAGCGCCAGAGGCCAATCCTATTTTAACGCCTATGGGGGTGAGGGGAGGGGGCGTAGGGAAGGCCCAAAATGCCTAAAGTTAATGCGCAGCGATATAGGCTCCCGCTTCCGCCGGAATGACGGAAAGAAGCACAGCGAGGCCCCAATTTGACGCCTACGGGGCTAGGGGAGGATTTATCTCAGCGCATCGAGCCACAATGTGGCAAGAAGAGGCGCCTGATGGCGCGGTCAGATCGGCTTGGCTAATATTTGTCTGAACCTGATCTCAAGGAATCTGTGCGACGGGTGGGCTTCAATAATGGCTACCGTGTCTGCGCCTCGACCGGCGCCCGCAACCGCTATCACGTCAACCCCCTCCGGCACGAGGCCCGCGTCACACGCCTCGGCAGTGATCTCCGCGGCTACTTTCATCCCCTGGCAAAAGAGCCGCAAAGTCTGGGCAGCCACGTAAGACGGTGAGATGCCCTGGTGTTGGCGCATGAACGCGTAGTCTATGCTGCGGGTAAGGATGGTTCCGGTGTAGATTTTGGCGCCGAGGGCCTGCATTTCTTTGCGCGCGGCCTCGGAACATTCATCCTGGTTGGGGGGCCCGAAACCCACATTGTGGGTGACAGCCACCAGGTTCACTGTTTGGCCTTTAAGCGCCCGGGCAAACGCGAGGCCGGTTTCGCCTCCCGTTGTCGCCACCACTACGTGGGAATAACCCTCCTTGACGAGTTCTTTCACGATTTCAAGGCATCCGGTGGTGTTCTCTTTGCCCGGTTTCTCAAAGTATTCCACTTGCCTGATCATGGGTCGCCTCGAATCCTGGGAGTGTCGGTATTGCTTTCTCATACCAACTCCCACAGCCAAGAAGCTACAACGAATCATGAAAGCGCTCGGCTTCGGTCGGCGCTCCGGGGCTTCGCCTCGGAGGTCGGCGGCAAGAGCGCATCGTTGCGCAATGATTTGGACGGGAGACTCATCTCCCCTCCAAACCTCTCCATACGTAAACCCGGCCAGGAGCGCCTCATGCCGACAACTTTCATAGGATTTCGGCGGCACGGATGCGAGACGCGTCTCATGTCAGACGGGTGAGTCGGCCTTATACGCGCAGAGTTCTCCGCACATGGTGCAGGTGTCGTGCTCGTCGCCAGGGCAGGTGCGGGCCCGAACCTCTCTGGCAAGCTCCGGGTCAAGCGCGAGTCGAATTTGTTCGGCCCAGTCTCGTTGTTTCCGGGCCTTGCTCATGGTCTCATCCCAACTCCAGGCGTCCGCACGCCCGCGGGCAAGATCTGCGGCGTGAGCGGCAATGCGTGAAGCAAGCACCCCCAGCCGAACATCTTCCACATCCGGGAGGCCCAAGTGTTCCGAAGGGGTGACGTAACAAAGAAAGTCCGCGCCGGCCGCGGCTGCCACCGCGCCTCCTATGGCCGAGGTGACGTAATCCAGCCCGGGGGATACGTCGGTCACCAACGGGCCAAGAACGTAGAACGGAGCGTTGTCACAAAGCTTCTTCTGCATCATGATCTGCGCGGGTATCTGGTCCAGCGGAACGTGGCCCGGACCTTCGATGATAGCCTGAACCCCCTTCTCCCGAGCCCGACGGAAAAGCTGCCCCAGGGTGTTGAGCTCTTCTACCTGCGCCTGATCGAAGGAGTCGGCTATGGCGCCGGGTCTGAGGCCATCCCCCAGACTGAGGGCCATTCCATAACGCGCGCAGATATCAAGCACCTCGTCGTACCGCTCGTAAAGCGGATTCTCTTGCTTGTTCGCCCGCATCCACCGCGCGAGGAAGCTGCCCCCTCGGCTTACTATCCCACACAGCCTGGGACGCCGGGTCAGGCGCTCGAGCGCGGCCAGGGTGACGCCGCAGTGCACGGTCACAAAGCTGACGCCGTCTTCTCCGTGGAGCCTGATGGCGTCGAGCATCTCCTCGGGGTCCATGCGCTCTCCGCCGCCTCTCCTTCTCACGGCCCCCACGATGGCCTCATAGATGGGAACAGAGCCCACAGGGATCGAAGATTCACGGATTACCTTTCGCCGGACTTCCCGCAGGTTTCCGCCCGTGGAAAGGTCCATAACCGTGTTTGCGCCGGCTTTGATC
>Ga0194125_10001847_pt1 | contig 35761 bp, 31 predicted proteins | sample TA2KigC250mmetaG_FD_148626 | JGI IMG/M metagenome (GOLD analysis project Ga0194125, IMG submission 148626) | Freshwater microbial communities from Lake Tanganyika, Tanzania - TA2015034 Kigoma Deep Cast 250m | ecosystem: Environmental > Aquatic > Freshwater > Lake | place: Tanzania: Lake...
AGGGAACCGGGAAAGAAGAGGCTGGGGCCTGTCCGCCGATTGGTGAGAATAGAAAACTTCGACAGAGGCTATTGACTTTCAACCAAATAGTATGTTTGTTCTTTTTTCAAGGGTGGTCGGAAATCTCCGACTACCCTTTTTTGTGCTCAAAATCTACGCCTTCCCCTCAAACCTCACCAAAAGCCCAGGAAAGCCCTCCAAACCACCGGCGATACCAATTCCTCCTTATCCCCACCGCGAAAACCCTCTTTTTTCAGCGTTGGACTGCCGCCTTTCTATCAACCTCCTAAGCTCCCCCTAAACAGGCCATTGTGCAACCTCTTGTATTTAGCAGCAGAAATAGCATATAATAACCTCGTAATGCTAGGTATTCAATACGGGCAAAGGCAGGATGCAGTTTAGCGTGGAGATAAAACCTACGGTTAAACTGGTTACTGATAGCGTGTCTGACCTACCACCCGAGGTAGTCGAAGACCTGGGAATCACTGTCATCCCGTTGCATGTCCAATTTAGCAGCGAGACCTTTAGAGATAGGGTTGACCTGACTGCTGAGGACTTCTACCACAAACTAGAGCACAGTTCTACACTGCCTACTACCTCTGCCCCTGGCCCCGGTCTCTTTGCCAAAGTCTTTGATGAGCTGGCTGCAAAGCATAGCCAAATTCTGGGTGTGTTTGTGTCTCGTAAGTTGAGTGCCACCTATGACGCAGCCGTACAAGGTGTAAAGCTAATGAAAAGAAAGTGCCAGGTAGAAGTTGTGGATTCCACACTGGGCATAATGGGGCAAGGACTATTGGTTATGGAAGCAGCCAAGAGAGCTATTTCTGGAGCTAACCTCAGCGAACTCATCGGTATGATATCAGAAACTATCCCACGAATGCATGTCCGAGTAACCCTTGACACTCTCAAGTATTTGGCCATGGGAGGACGCATCGGCAAAGTGCAGGCTTTAATGGGGTCGATGCTCAAGATGAATCCTATACTTGGTTTAAAGGATGGCGTGGCTTTTCCTTTTGCCAGGGCGCGCTCTAGAGCTAAGGCTACAGATTGGCTCTGCGAGTTTGCATCGAAGTTCAGCAAGGTAAAGGCGGTAGCAATAGAGTATGGCACAAATGCGGCTGAAGCTAAGGCATTTGCCAAGCGCATTGGCTCTATATTCCCAAAAGTCCCTATCTATCTATCGAATGTCAGCCCCGTTATCGGCACACATACAGGTCCTACTATTCTATCGATAAGTGTCATGGAGGAGTAGCAAACAGCTACCCCGCACCATGATAGCGGCGCCACGTATTTTGCGGACACACGTTGCACATAATTGATTTGTTCAAATCCCTTTCATCCAAGATTAATCATTCGTAGTACTTACTAATTTTTGTATGTCCCGTTACTCGATACCTTCCACTCAATGTGTCTTCATCGGCTTTATAAGGTATCTTGTTGGTTATTCCTATTTTTCTAAGTTCTTCTCTGACTTTCCTAACATCCGCTTCATCCATCCAGTCGTAGGTATAAACACAAATAACTCTCTGCTTAGATTTTCCAGCTAAAGGGTTCGGTTTTGCTGTTGAGACCTTGGCACTACTACCTAATTTTCCTTCTTCTGTAGCTTCTTTGACATTTAACCATACTTCGTCTACATCTTTGGGATCAACAAATATAAGCCATTTCCCATTTCTTTTAGTTGGCTCAGGATATTTACCCTTCTTCCTAATCGCATATATCCAATAAACGTCGGTCACCTCAGTAGGTTTGGCATCGGCATTAAGAAGATAGATCTCCCCTCGTTTTGCTCTAATAGTTTCATGCCTATTAGAATTCCGTTTCATTTCATCAATTTACTCTCATGACTATTAAAATTCAACAATGCGCCCCTTTGTGCAACCGAGGCGGCTGAAAAGTTCCTTAGCAAAATGTTAACAGCATCATTGAGCATATATTCTAGCCTCAGATAAATTGGTGGTGCGAAAACCAGCTTGCCTTTGGCTGTCCTATGTACATCTCGAATCATAGCAGGCTGAGCTATTACCTACGCAACAAACTCAGTAAGACACGCAACGGAACAAGCTCACCTTTGAAGTCCAAATAGGTTTTCTCTCCCCTCAATATATCGCAGAACGCTTGCCAAGCTCGGTCACTTCTTTTTAGGAGATTATAATGGGCTTTCGGCATCCAGCTACTTCTTTGTGCTAATGTTCTTGCTAATCTCAACTCAGGCATTAACTGTGTATTAACTGCTTGCTCATAATGCAAGAGACTTGATGCTTTGCCTGACAAACAATCATCGATAGCAGATACTGCTAACCGAGCGCTTCTGAGACCATAATAGATACCATCGCCAGTAAAAGCGTCGATTAACCCAGCGGCATCACCGACTAGCAACGCCCTGCTTTGTGCGATAGCAGATCCCTTATCTCTCAGCGGCATTAGAGATGACTTCAAACTCAAGACCTCGCCTTCACCTAGATCTTGACTTTCGATTAGTTTGGTCAAATACCGTCTCAACTTCTTGGCAAACCTAATAGGCCCTCCTACCCCGATAGATAAGTGGTCTCTCTTAGGAAAAATCCAACCGTATCCCTCCGGTATGTTACCGTAATCTACTCCCAATAAACCAGACCAGCTGGAAAGCTTAGTGGGTTTAACACGAACCTCGGCCTGTATTCCCAAGTCCAACGTGTAGTTAGGCATTAGACCCAGACTGCGAGCTACGACACTATTGGCTCCATCTGCACCGACTACAATTTTCGTCACGAAGCGGCTGCTTCCTGTGGATACGGCTACTCTTTCGTCTCCCGCAGTTACCTGCGTAACACCTTCGCCTTCCAGAACGCGTGCTCCGGCCCTCTTAGCTTCTGTAGCCAATAGGTAATCAAATCTGTCACGCATTACCGTGTATGTCAAAGGCTGCTCGTGCATCCTAGTGACATTGTCACCCTGCTTGTAAGAGAGCCTCAATCCAAATGCCACGTTCTCGACTACATCTTGGAAACTGCAATCAATGAGATTTGCTGCTCTCACATTTATGCCTCCCCCACACGCCTTATACCGTGGAAGCCTTTGGCGATCTATGAGCAAAACACTAATATTTCTCTTGGCTAACACAGAGGCCAAGGTACAGCCTGAAGGACCTGCTCCGACAATTATTACGTCCCAAAATTTTTTCATACAAAGTCTCTGTTAGGGATGTCCTTAGCGTCCCGCTAGGTTAAAGATCGACGCTAATGTCGAACCGTCTAATCTCGCCAAAGAAGGCACCGTAATATTGTTTAAACAATATACTATCTGAAAGAAAAGCTTCTTATTGTATCGAGTAGTTTGGTTAAAATCTCAGGGTTCATGATGTAAGTAATCACCATAGTCAGGGCCATAGAAGAGACAGCCCGAAGTATCGGGGGTATGTTAAGCGGTACATTGGGGCTATCGTTTACTATACAATACATGGTTGCATATTCGCACATTCCCTTACGTATATCAGAAATGGTGGAGTTTTGCCCAATGCATTGCCCTTCCATACGCGTGCATAACTCAGACAGAATTTTGTCTTTCTGTTTCATAACCATCCCTCTTATGGCCAACTGTGGATAGCAGAAGTACGCAGGGACAAGAAGCACGGCAAGAACATAAACAAAGACGGACATGATTTGGAATTGGTCAGAACCCATGACCATCTCAGCAGCAACCCCTGTCCTAGTAATGACTATAAATGGTAAAACCCACAAACTTACTTCAAGAGCGAACAACGTTGAATATGTTGCCATTAGGTTTGACAATCCTACTATACCATCAGTCTTGGCAGGTAAAAGGGGGTTTAGTTTTAGTCCTGCCAGTCTAGTGAATGTCCTTATGAAACGTGAGGATGAAAGAGCCAACCAAAGTCCCCAGCCAGCAACAACAGCCATTAAAGATAAGCAAATTGTACTATACACGCGCACTAACAGGCTCCGTTCAAAAAGCGGGAAGGGTAAAACATTTACAAAGATAACTACAATCAGCGGGAAAATAATCATTGCTGCGATTTGCCACTTTGAGATCCACATAAACCTTAGCGCGGTTTCTAGCTTTGATGATTGTTCCTGTGTCTCCAGCGTATTCAGCAACTTTGGCAATAGGTTTTTAGTCCTGCGATAGACATGGTTCAATCCCCAGACCCCAAAGACAACCGTTATTACACATGACAAATAATATGCCCACCATTCTAGGGCTGATATGTATTCAAGCACTGGTCCTAAACGCAACACGACAAAGTGCATCAAAGCAAGGATAGAAAGATATACTGCCAATTGGGGAATAGGATGGATACGTTTCCACGGAACCTTTCGAAACATCACTATGTAAGGTGGGCTATAGTCCGTAGTGATGCTGTTCATAAACTGGCTAGACTTAGGTCGGTCAGCCATTATACTTTCGATAACACTCGTTACAATACCGCTGGAACCTAGTTGTCAAGAGTCATTGTAACATATTCAACAACAGCTAGCATCAAAATTCCCTCCTAATCTAAAAAGGACAAACAAGAAGATATCAATCATTATTTTGAAAAACCATTCTCTCGCTATCGAGACATAGCAGCCCAAATTAGCCGATTTTCCCTAGCATTCTAATTTTAAAATCGACTGGTGAATTGTGTTTGCCTATCATTTTGGGCTGATTCGAGGAATATCCTCGTAAAAGAATTCGCTGGATTCTGCGGCATGGTCACTATATTATTGGGCGTAGTTCTAGGCAAGGATATGCTTAGTAAAACGGGGGGTACACCAAGTAAGCCACTAACAACTGTGAGCCGTGTCTGCAGGGGTTTCCTCTCTTAGCAACTTACTCATGTCTTAGTGACTTTCTCATGAATTACGCGCCTTATCTCCCCTTCTTCAAATTCTACTGTGGTGCGGTCCATCTCAATCTGTGTAATGTTTCTGCCTCTTAACTTTTCCCAGAGCCAATTCGCTAAGACTCCGGCGGCGATTCCTATCGGGATAGAAGCAGAGAGCATGATGATTTCAGGGAAGCCCAATGCCTTTCGCATGTAGGTGCCTTTATAAGTCAAGGATACCCCTTGGTCCAGGTCTATTATGTCCCCAGTGCATACCTGGCTCTTGCCAAGCAAATCAAAGGCGAGACTGCCGTCATACGTGTGGATCCAGATTTCCATGTTATCTCCTGTTCATGCCCAAAACTTGTTTGAGACTTGTAGTCTAGTGAGTCTACACGGCTTTTAGTATTGCGCCTTCGTCTCCAAGTGTCAAGATTGCCAGTTTGGGGTCAGGCTTTGTAAGGACTTCAAAACAAGGTTAACGAAATGAGTTTTGGTTCAACGGTTATACCTTTGGAGATTTGGCAAAGAGTTGGCAGGGCAACACATTTTGTGATAGTTTAAGCAGCGTCTCAAGTTGAGTAGGGTTTACAAATTAGACCATGAGAGAAAAAAATAAACTCCTGACCGTTGCTTGGACTCTCGGACTTTGGGGTGGCTTAGTTTTTTGCCTTTTGAGATTAGCGGGAGTGATTAGAATTTTGGGTTACCAGAAAAAGAAATTCATCCCTCCCAAAGGAGGGTTGATTGTCATTTACAGGCATCCCTCTTTGCGAGAGCCGGCCTTCTTACCCTTTTTGTTTTTCCCTTGGTTTCTCTTTGACTCCCGCTTCGTTCCCTTCTCTACTCCGGGTAAAGTCGATCACTATGACAAATGGTGATTCTGGACTTTACGACCGGTGTGCATTCCCATTGATAGAGGGAATCACAAAGTGGTGAGGCAAACTTTAGAACAAATGAAGGCAAAGTTGGATGAAGGAGGGGGCTTAGTTTTGGCTCCCGGGGGAGGAAGGGAATTCAAGGGCACGAAATTCAAAAGACTAAAGGATGGAAAAGTTGAAACTGTGACGCTCGCATCCGGGATAAACTATAGTGATTTAGCTAAAGAAGTCAGCGGGAAAATAGTCAGGGGATTCCAGTCAGGGATTGGTTGGATTCTGGATAATACCCAGGCCGTAGTTTTACCCGTTTGGATTGAGGCTGACGGGATAAGAACAAAGATAACCATCGGTGAGCAGACGAGACCCCCCGAACGGTCTCTCCCGCAAAGAGATGGTTGAATTCTTAGAGAATTCTCTCCTGAACTCAAAGGCGTAATGCTCTTGCGTGTGGCTAAATAAATTGAATCTTCTAGGTTAACAAATGGATGTTGACGACTGCCGCAGAGTTCGCAGGCTGACTGAGGTGCCCGAATATCTCTAGCTGCTAGCAGCAACTTTTTCTGTAGCTCTGAGTCCCACAATGTTCTCGATTGGTGTGCTGATGTATTTTTCAGTGACCTTGCGGAAGTGGTAACCATAAACGGCAAGGCTCATTGAAACGGGGAATGATTGAGGGCGCCAGAACAGGGTCGAAAGGAAAAGCATCCAGTAGTATTTTCTGCCCCTTTCCCTGATACCCAAAATCCACATCGATTTCATGAATGCCCTGACATGATGGAAGTGGATCTGGGGGAAGCGCCTTCTCTTCCGGGGGCGGTACTCTTTGAGGAAAGTCTTGATCCGTTCGTAGTAGTGCTTCGGGGAATAGATTGTACTCAGGATATTCTTGTAGCCCTCGATGAGGGTCTCATAGTTCATCTTGGGGATGAAGTTGAGTGTGCAGTCCATCTGGTCGCCCGTGAAACTCTTCAGGAGGCGGTTCTCCCCTTTCAGGCGCTGATAGAGCCTGGTGCCTGGTGGTGCATTGAGCAGACCGACCATAGCCGTGACAATTCCGCTCTTCTGGATAAAGTTGACCTGACTTCTGAAAATTGAGAGCGGGTCACTATCAAAGCCGACAATAAACCCACCCTGCACCTCTAATCCGTGGTTTTGAATCTTCTTGACCATGCTGGCTAGGTTACGGTTCTTATTTGGGAGCTTGTTGCACTCAATTAGGCTCTCCTTGTTGGGGGTCTCAATACCGACAAATACAGTGTTGAATCCCGCTGCCACCATCAACTCCATCAGCTCCTCGTCGTCGGCAAGGTTTACTGATGCTTCCGTGGACAGAGCGAAGGGGTATTTCCTGGTTTTCATCCAGCTAATTACTGCCGGTAGTATCTCGGCTTTTAGCTTCCTCTTATTGCCAATGAAGTTGTCGTCGACGATGAACAGACCGCCCCGCCATCCGTGATTATACAGAGCATCCAGCTCGGCGATTATCTGCTCTTCACTCTTGGTGCGTGGTCGGTGCCCGTTAAGGATGATGATGTCACAGAATTCACAATCGAACGGGCAACCGCGAGAATACTGGAGACTCATCGATGAGTATTTTTTCATATTGATGAGCGACCATAGCGGGATAGGCGTACCGGTTATGTCAGGGCGTTTCTCCGAGGTGTAGACATGTTTAGCACAGCCTTTCTCAAGGTCTTGCAGGAAGGGAAGCAGGGTAATCTCTGCCTCATTGAGCACAAGGTGGTCAATGTCTTCAAACTCTTTATACTCGATGGTAAAGAGAGGACCGCCGGCAACGACCTTGGTATTGAATCTCTGGGCTTGTGAAGCCACTTCCTTGACTGATTGCTTCTGCACTTGCATGGCGCTGATAAAGACATAGTCCGCCCATCTCAGGTCGTCGTCGCTTAAGGGGGTTACATTCACGTCTACCAGCCGTTTCTCCCATTCTTGTGGAAGCATGGCGGCGACGGTCAGCAGGCCCAATGGGGGAAAAGAGGCTTTCTTAGCCACAATCTTCAGGGCGTGCCGGAAGCTCCAGAAGGTATCAGGGTACTGGGGATAAACTAGCAGTATCTTCAAGTCTTGTCCTCTCGGTATCAGTGATAAAAAGTTAGTGCATTATACCAGACTTTTCCCGGTCAGGCGAAGTTTCTAGGGCTAGAGCTTTGAGCGAGATTGCACTTTAGTCAGGAATGTGCAGCCACATTTTAGCCCGTGGTCACGAGCTTTATCTTGCTCGCCACTTCATGCCCCCAATCATTCTCTAGCTATTGACATTTGTGAATACAAATGTTCTAATAAATTCGAGGTGTTCTTGAGGTGCATAGATGAGCGTCAGAGAACCAACCGTATGGGCGATGGAACCCCACACTAAAGCTAAACACGAGATACTGTCTTATTACCTGAAGGGCTGGTTTCCTATCCTAGCGTCTGTTCCTCAAAGGATGCTGTATATTGACGGCTTCGCTGGACCTGGAGAGTACAGCGGTGGCGAGGACGGCTCGCCCATACTTGCTCTCAAAGTAGCCTTGGAACATAAGTTAAAGGATAAATTTCAGCGGTCGGGCGCGGAACTGGTATTCATTTTCGTCGAGAGCGACAAGGCAAGATGTGAGAATCTCGAACGCAAACTCGCCGGTCTACAGCTCCCTTCAAATTTCAAAGTGAGGACATTCTGCAACACTTTCGAAGACGTGTTCGATGCAATTCTGGGATCAATCGAAGAGCAGAATAAACGCCTCGCTCCATCCTTTGTGTTCATCGATCCTTTTGGCCCTGCCGGCTTTCCCATGTCTTACCTGCACCGACTTGCACAGCAGAGTAGTTCTGAGGTTTTGGTCAACTTTCAGTACCAATCGCTCAACCAATGGTTCCTGCAAGACCCTTCTAAGCACGAGCATCTTACTGCTCTCTATGGCGATGAGCGTTGGCAGCAAGCTTTGAATATGGTAGACTCGCGTGAAAAGGAAGTCTATCTTAGAGAAAGTTACAAGGAGGCTTTAAAACAACTAGGTTGGAAGTCGGTTCGCCTTTTCCGAATGGTAAACAAACACAACCAGACCCAATGTTACCTCTTTTTTGCTACAAGCAACTGGCGTGGTAGTTTGTTAATGAAACAAGCTATGTGGAACGCCGCGCCAGATGGTGATTTTGAATATTCTGACCTCAGCGACCCTTATCCCAAACTCTTTCAGTTGCCCAAGCATGAGGAATATTCCAGCCAATTGGCTACGCGGCTCTATGAGGCTCACGCAGGACAAACTCTCCAGAAGGAGGCCCTTATTAAAGAGGATATTGCTTGGGATGAAGTTTGCATAGAGCGCCACTTAACCCGAGCCCTTCAAATCCTGGAGTATGAGCAGAAACCACCACAGATACAAGAAGTCATAACACCGAGTTGCAAGAGAAGAAAAGCAACATATCCGGATGGGAGTCGTATCGTGTTTACTCCTAAGCATGGCAGTTACTGAGACGAAAAATGACCACAATTAAAGTTGTGACTAAAGAATATGAATTGCTGAATGGGACAAGGAGAATCCTTGTCCAGAGAGTGGGGGACGGGTCCATTATTAAAAGGTTTGAAAAAACACCTTCGCCTCGGAAGCCCACAGACGTCGTGTGTCCTCACTTCCTTGAGTTGAAGTGGGCATTGGGTTGCCCCTTTGATTGTGCTTGGTGCTATCTCAGAGGTACCCTGCGTTTCACGCCAACAAAAACTAGGCCACGCATTAAGGAGTATAGCAGGATAGAACAACACGTTCGAGCATTCATTGATAAGGCAGACGGGTACCAAGAGCTGCTAAACAGTGGTGAACTTGCCGACTCTCTCATGTGGGAGAAAAATGGAAATCCGTTCTCCAAGTTTATATTGTCACTCTTTGATGGTCAAGACAGGCATCGTGTGCTCTTCCTCACTAAGTGTGATTATGTAGACAATCTCTTAGGGGCTGATTATCGTGCGCAGGCGGTGGTCAGTTTTAGCTTGAACGCTGACGCAGTGGCCCGGAGATTCGAAAGGCGCGCTCCTGAGGTAGCGAAGCGCATTGAGGCCGCCACCAAATTGAGCCTCGCTGGATATGAGGTTAGAGTTCGCATTGATCCCATGGTTCCAGTAGCTGGCTGGGACTCGCACTATATTTCTTTGATTGACCAGCTATTTTCCTCGTTCGTACCAGCCAGAATCACCCTGGGTTCGCTGAGAGGTTTACAGAGTACTATCAATGAAGCTATAGACAAATCATGGGTAGCATATCTTTCGGAATCTTCCAATTGGGGCCGGAAGGTATCCTTCAATGTCAGGCGCAAGATGTATGAGCGGTTGCTACGCCATCTTCAAGAAACTTATCGCTACACTAATGTAGCACTTTGTAAGGAAACCTTGGCAATGTGGGACCAACTTGGTATGGATTACCGGAGCATCAAATGCAACTGCGTCCCGTGAGGACGAGCACAGGGAACATATTGTGCCAATGTTTGCAGCAGCTTATTGCACTCAAGCCAGTTCAGTGGAACTGCAGTTTAGCGGACGACCGAGAGCGTTCTTTCATGAAATCACTGAGTCCGCATAAGCTTGTGCCGTGCAACAGAGTTGATTGTTTAAATGAGGTTCTAACATAGTAAAATAGCTAGCAATAGAGGTTTGACACCAGGGCTGGTTGACATGACAACTAATCATGTAGACGTGGATGTTGAAGAACTCGCAGAGAGGATACGCGATGCTGCTCGGCAATCACGTTCTGAGGAAGATGTCAAGATGCGAACTGAGTACATACTCAGAGAGCGAGTCTTTGACAAGTTAAGAATTCCATGGGCGAGCTACGAATACACGTTTGTTTCTGGTCAGAGACCGGATGCACTGTACGGGCATGTTGTGATTGAGTATGAAAAGCCAAACGTGCTACAGACCAAAGCGGGATTCACCCATGCTGTTCACCAAGCCAGAGACTACATCATTGAGCAAGCCAAAACTGAAGAAAATTATCCTCGTTACTTTGGCGTGGTGCTTGACGGTCTTAAGATAGGCTTCTTGAGGTTCAGGCGAAGGGACAAACAGTGGGTCGTCCAAGGTTCTTACGATATTTGTGCCACGACCATTCTTAGACTCCTAGAAGCAATCAGGGGGTTGGTCAGAAAACCTCTGGATGTTGGTCTCTTGCTGGCAGATTTCGGGCCTGAAAGTCTGCTGGCAACTAGGGTGGTCCGCACTCTCTACTGCAAAGTTGCGAATTGGCGAAGTCCCCGAACCGATATGTTGTTCACGGACTGGAAGAAAGTTTTCTCCCAGGTTTGTTCTTATTCGCCAGAAAAATTGGCGGGACTTGAGCAACGATATGACCTCAGTGGGAAGCTAGACCCGGAAAAGATTCTCTTTGCAGTCCACACCTATTATGCCCTTATCATGAAGCTGCTTGCTGCTGAAGTCGCCGTTCTTTTGGGTCAGCCATTCCTGCAATCATATATTAGAAAACTGGAGGATGCCCATCTGGCGAGCGCCAATGCTTTGAAGGTTGAGTTGAATGAACTCGAAGAAGGTGGGATATTCTTGAGCATGGGTGTCCGTAATTTCCTCGAGGCCGACTACTTCTCTTGGTACCTCAATGAATGGGATGATGAAATCGCCAAAGCAACCATGGAGATTGTTAAGACGCTCTCTAATTATGAGGTCGGGACTGCTGAATTGGAGCCGGAGAGAATAAAGGACTTGTTCAAACGTCTTTATCAAGGCCTTGTCTCTGAGGAAATACGACACCGACTGGGCGAGTACTACACTCCAGACTGGCTTGCCGAGCTCGTTCTAGACGAGGTCAAGTACAAAGGTGATCCCGATAAAAGGCTTCTCGACCCAGCCTGTGGCTCAGGGACATTCCTTGTTCTGGCAATAAAACGGGTAAAAGAATTCAGCGAGGAGAACTTTTACGATAGGGGGGACTTAGTGGAAAAGGTTACTAAGAACATAGCGGGCTTCGATCTTAACCCCCTCGCTGTTATGGCATCGCGTGCCAACTATTTGATCGCGTTAGGCGAATACGTGAGGGAAAGGAAGATAAAAGAGTTCGAGATACCGGTCTACTTGGCAGACTCTATTCTTATTGAGAAAGAAGCTTCGATCTTCGGCCATAATTTTGTCTTGCACAAGGCTGTAGGCGATTTCCGGGTGCCTGTAGCCATTGTCGAGCAGGGCTCGCTAGGAAGCTGCCTTGGCATCTTGGAAAGCAGTGTGAAAAACCGATACTTGACACAGGAGTTCGAATCCAGATTGAAGGCTGAGATGCCAGAAGTACAGCCTGCCGATGCCTACACCTTAAGTCAACTCTTTGAGCTTCTTGTCAAGCTAGAAAACGAAGAAAGAAACAAGATATGGATTCGCCTGCTCAAGAACTCCTTCGCGCCTCTATTTGAAGAGCGTTTTGATTATATAGTGGGCAATCCACCGTGGATACGGTGGGACGAATTGCCCCAAGATTATAGGGAAAGAACAAGAACTGTCTGGGAGTCCTACAAGCTGCTCTCCAAATCAAGAGGGCCCGGGCTGGGAAGAGTGAAAAAGGACCTGGCTATGCTTTTTGTTACCGTGCCAGTAAGCAAATACCTTGCACAGTCTGGAACCTTCGGTATGCTTCTCCCCTTTACGATTTTCAAAACCCAAGCAGGCGCAGGCTTCAGGAAGTTCTTAGCCACTAATACTCGCATGCTCACGATTGACGATCTTGTGGAGTTAAACCCATTCGAGGTGGCTGTGAATAGAACATGCTTGGCAGTTCTTACTTCAGGAACAACCAAATTCCCTATTCAGGCTACAAGCTGGACAAAGCTGAAAGACAAGCGGATTCAGTCAGATACTTCGCTCGAGGAGGTGAAGGCTCGAACGACCAGAACCAGAATGGTCATGAGACCGATTCAAGGTGAACAAAAGCCAGAGTCTTCATGGATGCTTGTTTCGTCTAAAGCAGGTAAGGCCATGGAGCCGGTTCTGGGTGCATCATCTTCCAAATACGATGCCCACGCTGGCGTATTTACTGGCCTAAACAGTGCCTACTGGGTAGAAGTTCTTTCCATGGAGCCAAATGGCTTGCTAGTCAGAAACCTGCATCAGGTTGGCAGAAAAAAGGTAAAACCTGTGACAAGAGTAGTTGAGCCCGAATTTGTCTATCAGATGGTTCGAGGGCGTGATGTAAAGAAGTGGGTTTGCTATCCCTCTGGTCATATCTTGGTGCCCCATGACTCAAACACAGGTGGCCCAATTGATAAGCAGACAATGCTAACACGATACTACAAAGCTTACGAGTTTCTGCAAGAATTCGAACAGGATATGGAAGCTCGTGCCATTCACAAATTATGGGGTAAACGAAATCCCTTCTATGCTGTTTACGATATTGGTGGTTACTCTTTTGCGCCCTTTAAGGTTGCATGGAAGGAGATAGCGGGCAAGATATCAGGAAAAGGGGAGTTCTCCGTAGTCGTGATACCACCGTTTGAAGATAGGCGACTGGGCATAAAACCCGTTATCTGTGACCACAAGCTGATGATTATTCCTTTTTACGATGAAAAAGAAGCATACTATGTGGCAGCCATCCTCAACTCCTCAACCGTTAGAGCCGCTGTCAGGGGTTACACTATCGAAACCACTATGGATACCCATATTACCAGACACATTAGGGTCCCTGACTTTGATAGAGAGAATCCACTTCATATTCAGCTAGCTGAGTTATCCGAAACTGCTCACGAGCTGGCGCGCGAGAATGAAGCTGCCAAACTGACAAAGGTGGAAAAGCAAATAGATAAGCTAGTGGCAGGCGTATATATCTAAGGCGGGGGCGTCACTGATTAGCGACTCAATATTTTACATTTCGTCCTTGTGCACCGATGCGGAGAATAGACTAAACTAGAGCCATATTGCTGTAACAAGATGCGGGAGCAAAGACCATGATGTTTCGTTCAATTTGTCTTGGGTTAGCATCTAGAAGATGAAGCTTGATTGCTACGTAAGCAAGGAATAATATGGAATAGACTCTTAATCTATTTAGAAGATTCACATTGAGCGAATTTGGAAAAACAGGATTGTGTGCTAGAAATGCTGCCCGGTTTTGGATTCGGAGGTTAGTTTGAGGAGAAGAGGGGATACTCCTGCATGTCCATGTGGCAGTGGCAAAACATTCTCTGAGTGCTGCAAGCCCTACTTTTCTATGCTGGGTCTAAGTTCCGACAGGCCCACGACTCAGACGATTTTGTTTGAGTGGCTAGGGATATACTCCGAGCCAATTGTTAACTCATTCTTGGAGAAGTCTAGGCCTTATATTTTCAGAGTCTCCTGTTACTTGGATTGGATTATGGATCAGTTCTTGCCCCTAGAGTTCAATGAAATAGGTGCCGACAATGAAGCAGTCAGTAAAGCAGTCTTCTCTATAAAGAACAATATTATCCACTCATTATTGGCATCGTTTTCGTGCTTATCCCAAGGACTGTTCATACAGAGTGGCATTCTTATTCGTTCTCTAGTCGAGGATTGCCTCGTATTGATAGACCTGTCTGAGAGCAGAAACCAAGTTGATAGGTTTTTGAAAGGAAAATATTCAACTAGAGGTCTAATCTCGCGTGTTAAAACCTCGTTACCTTCTAATATAATCGAGTGGTACGGGTATTTTTCCGCTAACTTCACACACTTTGGCCCTTTACATCCTGCACCATATTTGCCTAGAGCCTGTTATCCAGATAATTATGTACTGGTGGCCGGGTTGCAAAATATAGTTCGCGCTACTGTAACTTTTCATGTAGTGCTAGAGCGCGTGTACTTTGACAAGACGCATCTGCCTTTATTCTGGAAACGGATAGAAGGAGAAGCTGATCTAATATTCGATGAGGACAGTCCGGTTTTTACCTGGACAGAAGCGCTAGGCAAGGAAATCGTCTCCCGTTACCCACCGGATGAACGCAAAGAGGGTTTCTTTTACGACTCACAAGGTTATCGGACTAAGTAGCCTAGTGTGATTGCAGACAAACAATTCGTCAGAAAGTTACCACTTAGGCGACAAAAAGACCCACCGTGCTAGAGTATGCAATAAGTCGTGTCACTAGTGTTAAGCAAGCCAAAGCTCCTCGGATTTGACCATAGCAATCTTTCTTGTTGGGAAGCTTGTCCAGGCTGCGTGTTGCGTCAAAACAAATTGTTACCGAACAGGACATGGTTGCGTCATAAATTGGGTTACCGAAGCCTGATGATTTTTGCCTCTCCTTTGTTGATTGGTGGGATGTTCTGCCATATCCCATAGACTTTCAAGACTCTCGTTGATTTGCCTCAGGAGTAGCACCGGGTTCAGACCATGGTAAGTCGCTGCTAACTCCTGTTGCTTAGCCCCAGTAAGTACACCGAATTCTAACAATCGTTGATAGGGTGTTCGGGCGGTGTCGTAGACCTTGTGCACCTTGGCGCCGTGCCTGGTTTTGCTAACAAGCTTCATCATAGGCTGGAAGAAATTGACGTAGAGGCGCAGGAGATTGTAAACACGGTTGAGAGACTCTAACGCAACTCGAGAGTTGTATCGATCGTAGCCTATAAGCCTCCTAACCACCGACCAGTTCTTCTGCTCCACGTGACAGCTATCGTTCTTTTTGTATGAACGAGAACGAGTAAATGTAATTCCTTCCTCATGGCAATAGTTGTACAGATACTGATTAATGAACTCACCACCGTTATCTGAATCTAAGCCCAACATAGGAAATGACAGGCGCTGCCGTATTCTGTGGACAGCAGCTCTAACCCGGGCTTGACCCTTTCCCCAGACTCCGATACATTCTGACCAGCCAGTGGCTACATCTACCGTAGACAGAGTGGTCAAATAAAAACCTTCAGCACTGTCACCACAGTGGGGCACTAAGTCGACTTCAAGGAAGCCGGGATGATTTTCTTCCCAATCGGCAAATGTCCTGATGGGAATGGACTTTTTCAGCAAGCTTCCTGGCTTGGTTGTGGTAAAGGGGCGTCGTCCTCCTAGTCGCCGATAAGGGCGTAGTAGCCGGTCAATGGTCGAAGAGCTCATCTGACACAACTGAGCCTCAATATCAGCAGTCATGCACCTCTCACCATGCTGTCTCAATACTCTGACGAGCTCCGATAGAAATGGCTGCAATCTTCGGGAACAGATTCGGTCAGTAGCTTCCCAGGCTAACTTTAATGCCTCGATTGCATAAGAGCCATACTTTTTAGGTCGTCCACGTCGCCGCCGTGGAACCCCTTGACGCCTTCGGTGCAGCAAGCGGATGGCTGATTTGCGACGGTAACCTGTGACATTAACGAATTCGTCTAATATTTTCCCCTTATCCTTCTTATCGGCTCTAAGATAGCGCTCTCGCACTGCCTCATTGTATTCTTGTATGCTGCCTCGTGTCATTTTTACCTCCTCTTGGTAACAATATTTTTGAGGCAACGATACCACTTTCGGTAACAATAATTATGAGGCAATTCGGGCTTTTGCAAAGTGAGCCGTTTTAGTGTATAGTAGAAGTGGTGGTTTCAGTTTAGGTTATCACAAACTCGGCTAGATTACGTTAGATTTACTCAAGTCCTGGATGACCCCAACTCTAACCAACTATTTGTAAGAGAGGAGGTCATCCAATGAGTTTCACAGACAAGTCGATTCGATGTCCCGATTGTGGGACTACCTTTACCTTCACTGCCGGAGAACAAGAATTCTTCGCGTCTAAAGGCTTTACCAACGACCCTAAGCGTTGTCCTCTGTGCCGACAAGCTAAGAAACAACAGCGCAGCGGTTCCCGTGATAACTGGCATAGCTACAGCAGCACCAGACTTAGTAGGGAATACTAGTTTGGCTTTAAACACATACATAGGCCGGGAGTACCTGCCTATGTTACACAGCGTGTTAACAGATGGAGGAGCAAAATATGAATATTTACGTGGGTAACTTATCATCTGAGGTAACTGAAGAGGAATTGCGGGAGGAATTCAAGGCTTTCGGAGGAGTCACGTCCGTAAGCATCATAAAGGATAAGTATAGTGGGCAATCTAGGGGATTTGGCTTTGTTGAAATGCCATCGAAGTCCGAAGCTGGAGCTGCAATTGCTGGACTCAAAGGAAAAACACTGAAAAACCGTACGCTTGATGTTAATGAGGCTCGCCCTCGTTCTGACAGCAGAGGTGGGGGATTTAGTGGAAGAGGAAGGCAGAGAAGATACTAAATCGTCTGATACTCATCTACATGCTTAAGACATATAGCATTGATAATTAGCATACAACTGACCGAACACGAGGGGCATAGTACTGTGTCAATAGTAATAGCACGAAAATCGTGCCAGGATGAAGCACTTTTTTCAACATGAAAGACAAAGTTGCCCTATACTCTGAAGACATCCTCGGCATGAGGCCTGAGGTCGAGTCACTTGCACTCCTCAAGACGGCTTGGGGCACTTTTAACGAGGAGGAGACAGAAAAGGATATTACCGAAATTGCCTCTTCTTGGGGAGCTGAAGAACCTGCTGACCTTGAAGAAGAGTGGGGAGATAAGACAGAAAGAGGAGCTAAGTCTGCGCCTGGGCTTGAAGTAGAGCCTGAGGAACAGCCAGTTGATGACCCGGTTCTCATGTATCTCCGCGAGATTGGTAAAGTCTCACTTCTCACTGCAAACGATGAGAAGGTATTAGCCAGTAAATTAGAAGAGGCCAAGTATCTAGAAAAGATTGAAGGTCTTCGCTTTCAGCACTATGGTAGATATCCCCTAGCGGTTAATACGACAATCTATTTGCTTCGTCATTTACTTACAACTTGGCCCATGGTAGATATTCTTGTCAAGCGCTTTGACATTGCTACGACAGATAGCTTCATCCAGACAATTTGCAACCCCAAACTGCGGGCGGCTATCGACGGTGTAATCGACCAAGAACTGGTGAAAGCTATTATTACCGAAGCCAATGGCAAAAGCGCCTCAGAAGTCGGGCGGAGCTTGATAGACCTTTCGATAGATAGCCGGCTTTTGCCTTCAGAATTACTTGAGACCATAGTGGACGGAACCTCCTGGAGTCAGATGGAATCTTTAGTAGCCGAGCCCGTTAATCTTGAATTCCTTTCCCAGCTTCATGTTAAGAGCCAGCAGCTTAAAGCCCATTTTAGCCAGGTTAAAAGAACAGCAAGTAAAGCAGAGAAACGCCTTATTGAAGCAAATTTGCGGCTGGTTGTCAGCATTGCCAAGAAATATGCTGGACACGGAATACCACTTCTCGACCTTATTCAGGAAGGCAACCTTGGCCTATTTCGGGCCGTGGACAAATTCCAATACAGGAGGGGTTATAAATTCAGTACTTACGCTCATTGGTGGATTAGACAAAGTATTACCCGATCTATAGCTGATCAATCCCGTACTATTCGTATTCCAGTGCACATGGTAGATATTATCAATAAGTTATATAAGACTATTCGCTGCTTGGCTCAAGAGTATGGGCGTGAACCGAGTGTTGAGGAAATTGGCGGAGCCATGGACATCCCTTCAGAAAAGGTAAGGGAAGTCATGAGATTATCTAAAATGCCGTTATCTTTAGAGGCTCCTATTGGCGAGGAGGGAGACAGCGAACTCGGTGATTTTGTTGAAGATCGAACTACCCTGCCGCCAGCCGAGGTTGCCTCACGAGAATTACTTAAGGCGCAACTAAACAGGATACTCTTTGAACTCACCGATAGAGAAAGAAGAGTTATAAAACTTAGATTCGGTCTAGAGGACGGTCTGGCCCGAACCCTAGAAGAGATAGGCAAGGAGTTCAATCTAACCCGAGAGCGAATCCGTCAGATTGAGGCCAAGGCATTGCGCAAGTTGCGCCATCCCAGCCGCAGCCGGAAACTCAAAGACTACCTGGAGTAAGATTGCAGGGCATTGCAGACACAAAAAGGGACAGGAACAAGTCACTAGAGTTATTCTGGATTTTTTGAGCACTTAAGAGCGCCATGTGAGACTAAACATTTAGCCAGAATATGTGATGGAACTTGTTAATTTGAGCACACGTCGGGCTCTCGCTGTGAGAGTCTTTGCTCTTTTTGAAGCCCTTTAACTGAAGGCCACCAGGCAGCCGTCTTCTACGCCAACCTCGTTAGCTGTATGCTCGTTCAAAAGACCTTGCGGTAGGATTGCTTCCAAACGTCTGCCTTGTGTATCACGGCACAGGCATCGCTCAGGGAAACTTCGGTGTACTGCGGACCAGCAAGCATGACGGCAATCTCTTTAGTCCGAGATTCGCCTTCAAGTGCCTGAAGCATACTAACAGTTCGAGCGCCTGACTCGTGTTTATGAACGTTGTAATGTGCATCAGCGAAAGCAGCAATCTGGGGAAGATGGGTTACGCAAATCACCTGGCGATTCTGGGCTAATGCCCAGAGCTTCTTGCCTATTATCTCGCCGCTCCTTCCCCCCACACCAATGTCTATCTCATCGAAAATGAGAATCGGTATATTATCAACCTCGGAGAGAACGCCCTTCAGCGCCAGGGTAAAACGGGAGATTTCACCTGTAGAGGCGATTTTGGTTATGGGCTTGACGGGCTCTCCGGGATTGGTCGAAGCCATAAACTCAACCACATCAATACCTTCATTGTTAAAGGCATAAGTTTTGCCATCGGCTAGAGGGATCCCTTCTTCAGCCTCCTCCGGGGTTATGGACACCTGGAATTCAACCTGCGACATGTTCAAATCTTTAAGTTCCCTCTTCACCTCGACGACTAATTTTTCTGCCACTGCTGAGCGCGCCTTGGAGAGTTCGGAGGCTATTTTGCCCATCTCCGCCTTGAGCAGAGAGCACATTTTCTCCAGCTCAGCTTGCCTCTCTGAAGAACGCGAGATTCCCTCCAACTCTTTTTCAGCCTTCTCCAGATAGCTCAGTATATCAGCGATAGTCTGGCCGTATTTTCGCTTCAGATTTTTTATAAGCTCAAAACGTGACTCCACCTCTTCGAGTCGCTCTGGACTATACTCCAGCCTTTCGCTGTAAGAGCGGAGGTCTCGCGCTACCTCCTCAATGCCATATACCGTCTCTCCGAGATAATTCAGTTGCTGCTTAAGCGTGGGGTCTAGTTCCACGAGCTTCTGCATAATTACAAGTGCTTCATTCAATTTGTCCAGAGCCGGAGCCGAAGCACGCGAGGCATCTTCTTTGCGTAGTGCCTGATAGGCTTCATAGGACATGGCTTTCAGCTTCTCAGCCGAAGCCAGGACATTTCGTTCCCTTTCAAGCTCTTCCTCCTCCCCCGCCCGCAGTTCGGCCTTCCTTATCTCATCGAGCTGGAAGCGCAGGAACTCCTCGCGGCGAGCGGCATCTTTCTCTGCTTCAACCAGCGCCTTTAGCTCCTGTTGCAATTTGTTAAGCTCAGCTACTTTGGCGCTGAAGCTGTGCCGCATGTCCATGGTATGGCCATAGGCATCCAGGAAATCCAGGTGATATTTCGTATCGAGTAGAGACAGGTGTTCACTCTGGCCATGAATATCGATTAGCAGTTGACCGATTTGGCGTAGAAGCCCTCTGGGCACCGCCTGCCCATTAACACGGACGACGCTGCGCCCCTGCCTTTTGAATTCGCAACTGATAACCAGATTCTCCTCATCGGATTTCAAGCCCTTTTCGGCTAAGAGTTCTCTGAGCTGTGGCAAGTTTTGGTTATCAGCCAAGGCGAAAACGCCTTCAATTCGGGCTTCGTCGCTGCCATGTCGGATAACTTCCTCACCTACCTTCCCCTCCAGTAACGTCTCGACGGCGTCGATGACCAGTGATTTGCCAGCACCTGTCTCGCCGGTGATAACATTCAACCCGCTGCCCAGATTCCAGTCTATGCTCTCAATAATTCCCAGGTTCCTGACTCTTAATTCCAGTAACAAACCAGTATCTCCCGTAACTAAAGTGTGGCTGGCTTATATTTTACCACTTGTAGCCGAAATTGGTGAGGGAGAGGTAACAAGCAGCCACAATGTGTAAGCAAGTAGCAAAGTAATTATGTATCACGTGTTTGGATAAGAGTATAACGCGATAACGATCATCGCGAAATAATCAATCGAAAAAAATCGGGCCATCATTCAATTGGCGGACCGGATCATTTCTGTTGAATTACTACAATAAGCTTTTCACTTAAAAACTAAGGCTTTTGCAGGGGTTATCAATTAGGCACAGGGCTCTGCACAACGAATGAGTCCTGCTTAGCGGGTAATTATGGTTTGCTAGGCTTCATAGGTCTTGTCCCAATGTACCTAGGAATACCCTCCTTTTCAACAAAAGTGACACATTCTTTAAGAGTATCGACTTTGAAGGCATGTCGTATGCTTTCTATAGCCTCTGGTTTAAGACTCGCCAGCTGTAGGCTGCTAAAAGTGTAGAAATCTGTTATAAGTGTGCCGAGGGGTATACTGTCTAACGACATAACACGAATCGATACCTCATTTCTGACATCAAAGTAAGGCATAAGTCGGTAAAGCATTATTACGCATTGGTCTATGACTCTCTTTTCCTCATACCACAAAGGTATTTTGAATAATTGTATCGTAGTTGTACCACCTAATGTTAACTCTGCCTCTTGATCGATGCCTTTTGATTTGACACTTAAAATCATACAGACTCCATTAGGTAACAAATCCATAGTTTTTAGGTGAAAGCCAAGCTCGTCTGCAATAACGTCAATGGCATTCTTTAGTTCATCGCCTCTTAGTTGATGACGCTGTAGGGGTGGCATCCATCCACGGTCCTCTATTATTTGGCGGTTGTTGACGTTATATAATACAAGGGCACAGATAATCCCCAATGCATTAACCCATAACTGGTCACATAATTCGACAAGTGTATCCAATCTCCAAATCTCTGGCCCCCACGATTTTTGTGGTTTGTAGGGATTTTTGTCCCATAGCGATACTTGAGCATTGTCGAGTATTTCGTAATTCTCGTGAGCAAAAGCGTTCCTGACATGGGAATTGAGACCGATTGAGAGTCTGTTTTCTGGATAATCTAGCCATTTTTCCATTTTATTGATGGCTTTTAGATCCACTTTCCCATCATTCCCTGGTATAAATGCTTTGTCTTTGATATGCTTGGAAATACCGAAGGCATAGATGATTGGAGCGCATATGAAAGGAAGTAATCCTTCATACATAACCTTGTAGTATTCAAGGTATTTCTTAATTCTAGTGTCAGCATCGCACTCCGGTACTCGCTCGGCTTCTTTCCGGGCAAGGATACTCTTGTTGAGAGCGGGTGTCACCTTATCTATGACCAAATAGAATCGCAGCGCAATATCCTTTGGTTTAATCTGATTACCTTTTTCAAGAAAATGATAGGCTGCACGGGCAGACCTTTCAAAATTAACATAATCGCTCGCTGGACGACCAAACCACATGATCATTTCAAAAATTGCCTCCAGCAATGTTCGGTCAAAAAATGACATGACAGCTCTAATACTGAGTAAATCACCAAAGCTGTGGTTAAATTGAGATAATGCGAGTTTAGAAAGTGGAGAACGTCCCTTTTGTGTCATAACCTCTCTTCAACTCCCAAAGCATGGCCTCCTCATGCTACTGCGAGCCAGTTTTTTCTGAGGAGTAATCATATACCGGACACTCTACTCTCAACCATAATCTTAGACCGACATCACCATTCTCTGTCTTACATTCAACATCAGCATACTCACCCACACCCCACTTATTATTTGTGGTCCACTCAGCTGTATATGTCCCAAGCCAGTCATCTTCAGCACCACATATTTCACCGTAAATCTTAGCAAAACTCACACCCGACAACGTTAGTAATACTGAGATCGGGCCACCTATATATGATTTTGTTACTATGTCCAGCGCTTTGTAAATCAATTGTTCGCTAAAGCCGCCATCATCTTCATATCCAATAATAACTAGCCTGATATATTCCCCCACTTCCTCAGTATAGAATGCCTTTACGGCAACCCCTATAACCTCGTCTCTCTTCAGATGATAGAAATCCTTGTTTGGTAAACGATTCTTAACCGTGATTTTACCATCTGTGACAACCAAACCTATGTAAATTTCGCCTGGGCCGAATTCCCTAAATAACTCTCTTTCCTCACCGTTATTATGGACCCCTACTTTGTCAATCCACACAACGATAGGAGGGTTTAACGTTTTAGCAAAGCAAATCACTTTGCCTGATTCACCTGACTGATTATAAGCTTCGACTTCATAACGGTAGCTAGTTGCCGGTCTCAGTCCTCCATCTACATATTCCTTGGTATTCTTCGGAATGGCTGCAATCAAAGAGCCATCACGGTAAAGATGGAATCCATCCTCGTTGTTTGAGGTATCCCTCCAAGTCAGCTTCATTTTTATTGCAGACAGTGGCTGGCCGATCAAATCAGTTGGAGCCTCAGGAGGTATATTTGCGAGGCGAATTTGCTGGTCCTGATGCCAAGAGTATCCGACAATCGCGAGCACAACTGCCAGCAATACGATTAGTAATACTATTTCCTTGTTCATCGTACCTATATATGAATCAATGTTAGACGTAAGTAATAAATTGCTCCTACCTATCCAGGGTATAGGTTCTTTCGTCCGAACATGCCCTGGATAGGCACCACGCAGGCTCGAACTAGTTTTTTCTCTCCGCTATGGTTTTAGCCTTTTGCCTGAGCGAGCCGAAGTATATTCAATGCCTTTGGGCGTTACCTTGGCTATCACAGGTGTGGCTTTGCTTTTAGTAGAGCTTTGCTTCAAGCGCCCTAAGTCCTTCGGCGAGGGTGAAGACGGCATGTTCCCACTGGAGGCCTTCACTTGAACCTTCCATATTTTTCCAGTAGGAAATTGTGCTGTCAGGTCTGCCGCACCCTTACTTCCCGAGCTTAAGCTAACCTTGGCTCCCCGAGCCCTTAATGAACTCTCAACCCTTTCCTCCTGCTTGCGTCCAAAGTTGTATTTGTTTTTCGGCATTTCCAATCCTCATTCAAGATACTTACCGCATCGGGAGGTGACCGACCACACCCGGCTTGACGTCAACAGTTACGAAGTGTTACACTTCGTGCGCTACTCTGTGAGTCCCCGGTACGGTTGCGCTGTGTGAAACCCATCACCAACATTGGGGATTCACGTTTGTTAAAGTACAAAAAGCCTCCCACTTATTGGGAGGCTTCACTTTGTCTAGCTGCTTTTACAAAAAGCTCAAGACAAAATAGTACTAAGCCTCCTCCTTTCAGTTCAGTATGTTATACTCACCTGATAATATTCAGGCTAGAATTATGTTACCACAACATGTAGGCCGATGTCAAGCAAAACCACAATTTATGGGCTTATCACTTCGGGTAGGTACTTTATCGGTTTGCTGGTGGAGCTAGTGCTACAATCCATCGTTTGGTGCCGTACGAAAACCGAGCGCCGCGAAGAGTTATCTCCAGCACTCCCCTTCATGCAGGCTTAGATTAGTAAGACAAACATTGACCTTGTGTTAACTTATGTGTATAATGCTCCTGGAATACTATGTGGAGGAATCAATGGCCAAGAAGGTAATTCAGGTTCCTGTTGACTCCGATTTACTTAGTGCCCTCGACCAGCTGTCCAGGAAACGACACGAGGCCAGGTCGGAACTGATTCGCCAGGCCTGCCAGCGCTACCTGAAAGAGGTTGAACATGAAGAGCTGGACAGGCTCTATCAAAAGGGATATGAGGAAGTGCCGGAAGAACCGGAGCTGGGAGAGGTCCAGATAGCCTTAGCAGCTGAGACTTTGGCCAAGGAGTCATGGTAACATGCAGCGCGGCGAGGTATGGTGGGCCGAACTACCTCCGCCTATCGGCAGACGTCCGGCTCTTCTCCTGTCGAGGAATGCTGCATATAGAGTGAGAACGTCGGTTACGGTTGCCATGGTGACTCGCACTATTCGCGGCATTCCAGCGGAAGTCGCGCTTGGTGCAGAGGACGGGATGCCGGCGCAGTGTGCGGTAAACCTGGATAATATCTTTACCATACCTAAGTCCAGACTGACGGAGCGGATTACGACATTATCCACCGAAAGGATGGCTGCAGTTACCAGGGCAATTATTTTTGCCCTTGACCTGAGGGTGTGACATGTCATTACTAGAGTAATCCCTTTGCACTGGGCGAGGCAGAGACACTGCCTCTTGGCTTGTTACGCTACCAACACAATAGTAAGGCTTGCGGAGGAATGGGCATGGCAGCTAATGACAGTGCGGAACTTGAGCACCTGCGCCGGCAGCTAGCAGAGGTAACTGATGAGCGGGATCGATTGCTTGCCGAAAACCAACGTCTACTCCATCAACTTGGGCAGCCGCAAGAGCCAGGCTTGGAGAGTCTGCCGGATTTTGACACCACGGCTTTCAGTCCTTTAGCTACTGTCACGAAACAGTCTACCCTTCCACAGGTGAACGATGACTCAACTTTGTCCGAGAAGGTGAGGCTATTTCGCTCCCTGTTCCATGGACGGGAAGACGTGTTTGCCAGGCTCTGGTCGAGCAAGAAGAGCGGCAGGATTGGGTATAGCCCGGTATGTGGCCATCAATGGGACCCGATACTGTGTGGCAAGCCGAAGGTGAAGTGTGGCGACTGCTCTAATCGAGACTTCGCCCCGGTAACTGATGACGTAATTCAGGATCATCTGGAAGGAAGATATACCATTGGAATCTACCCGCTGCTGCCAGATGATACGTGCTACCTGTTGGCTATTGATTTCGATAAGCAGTCCTGGTTAGACGATGCCGCTGCCTTTCTGGAGACGTGTCGCCAGATGGAAGTTCCGGCGGCAATTGAGCGGTCACGGTCCGGGAGCGGTGCCCACGTCTGGATATTCTTCTCGGAGGTGGTACCAGCCTCAGCGGCACGTAAACTGGGGTGCTACCTGCTGACTGAGACCATGTCACGCCGTCATCAACTGAGCATGGACTCTTATGACCGGCTTTTCCCCAACCAGGATACCCTTCCCAGAGGCGGCTTTGGCAACCTCATTGCCCTGCCTCTACAAAAGGGGCCGGTGGAGAGGGGCAACTCCCTGTTCTTAGATGAGAGTTTCAGGCCCTATCAGGACCAGTGGGCCTTTCTGGCTTCCCTCGCTCAGCTGCACACTTCTGCTCTTGAGGACATAGTCCGGGCTGCGGTGCGCAGTGGACGGGTAATGGGGATACGGGCAAGCTCAACTGCTGAGGATGGTCAGCCGTGGGCTGTGACACCTTCAAAACGACGGTGGGAATCACCTCCAACTGGTCCCTTCCCTGCTAGAGTCAGGGTAGTAATGGGTAACCTCATTTACGTTGAGAAAGAAGGGCTGCCTTCCTCGTTACTCAACCGGATCAAGCGCCTGGCGGTTTTCCAGAATCCAGAGTTTTACAAGAGGCAGAGCCTGCGTCTGTCTACTGCATTAACTCCAAGGGTAATATCTTGTGCCGACGAGTTCCCCAGACATCTGGGCATTCCCCGCGGCTGCTTTGACGAGCTAAAGGGATTACTGGAGGGCGCTGGTATTAAGGCAGATGTTGAGGACAAACGTCTCCCGGGCACGGAGATTGATGTCAGATTCCATGGGCAGCTTACCCCAGCACAGGAGACAGCGGTGTCCGCACTCTGCCGCTATGACAATGGTGTGCTTGTGGCACCCTCTGGCTCAGGGAAAACAGTGATTGGCATCTACCTAATCGCTGCCCGAAAGATAAACACGCTCATTCTGGTGCACCGCCGTCCTCTTCTGGAGCAGTGGCGGGCGCAACTGGTGAACTTTCTTGAGATAGACCAGACAACGGTAGGGCAGATTGGCAGTGGTAAAGACAGGCAGACCGGCTTCATCGATGTCGCCATGCTGCAAAGTCTCATCAGAAAAGGTGAGGTGGATGAACTTGTTGCTGAGTACGGCCAGGTGATAGTGGACGAGTGTCATCACATCCCCGCAGTCACCTTTGAGCAGGTGCTGCGGCAGGCTAAGGCTTGCTACGTGATTGGACTGACTGCCACGCCCTATCGGCGCGATGGTCAGCAGCCGATTATCCGCATGCAATGCGGCCCGGTACGGCATGTCATTAGCCAAAAGGTCCAACAGTCTCAGCAGCTACTGCAGCACCACCTTATCTTGCGAGACACCAGCTTTAGCTTCCCTGCTGAGGAGAGTGAGACATCCATTCACGATATCTATGCAGCGCTGATAGCTGACGAGGGGCGGAACCGGCTAATCCTTGATGACCTGATTCAAGCTTTAAATGAGGGGCGCTCTCCTATCCTGCTGACAGAGCGGAGGGAACACCTGAAATTCTTTGCTGAGGGGCTGGTCAAATCCGTGCCCAATGTGGTGGTACTTCGTGGTGGTATGGGAGCCAGACAGCGTCGTGCCGTAGCTGAGCAGTTGGCCAGAATTTCAGGTAACGAGAAACGAGTCCTGCTGGCGACCGGGCGCTACATTGGAGAGGGCTTTGATGATGCTCGGCTTGATACCCTGTTCCTGGCTATGCCTGTTTCTTGGAAAGGTACTCTGGTGCAGTATGCCGGGCGACTGCATCGTCTTCACGGCGGAAAGGCGGAGGTGCGGATATACGACTACGTTGACCGTAGCTGCCCAACGCTAATGCGCATGTTTCAGAAGCGTCTTCGTGGCTATCGAGCCATGGGTTATGAACCACTCAACTCCCTGCCCCTGCTTTAACCGTTTCGTGCCATTCAGCTCCATTAACCAGTGCCTAGTACCCGCCCAAAAGTATGCTTTAGCATACACAAGCTATCCCAGATCATGCCCTGAGTCGTCCCAGAATTCGAGTTGGTTAGAGGCCATGCCAATGGGCTCAGCCTCTAATTTGCTTGGACAGATGCAGGTGAAATCACACTTCGCACACCAGGGCCCTAGCTTGGGATGAAAATGCCTTTCCTGCCGAATCTTTGCGGCTGTGTTAAGAACGTACCAATGAACTTGGTGGAGGTCATCGGCCGACATCGTGATGCTCTGCATCAGTGAATTACCCAAATAGAGATACGAGATTTTGCTTATCGGCCAGGGCAGACGTTTGGACAGAATAAGTGCGTGGAGTTCAAGCTGCTCCCAGTCTATCTCATCAGCCACATTGCCTGTCTTATAGTCGATAAGGTGTAGGCTACCATCTGGCTGCTTGTCCACCCTGTCTATCCTGCCGCGCAGAATCAGGCCAGCACTAATCTCTACCTCCACAAGCTCTTCCATCATGATCGGTTGGACACTTATATCCTGGGTACTAACAAATGCCCTGAGTTGCGCCAGCGCCTTCTCTGCCCATCGGAATTCGTCATCCTTATCCCGGAAGCCGAGGCGATACCGCTGCCAATTCCGCCGCGATAGCTCCTCCATGGTAGCGCTAGTTCTGAGCCCGACGGGCTGAAGCGATAAGAAATCCTTGAGGGTGGTATGAACATGGTTGGCCATGGTGAAGTATGGACGCGGCTTACCGTACTGGTCGCCAAGCTTGTCGATATAAAGAAACTTGTAGCGCTGGCAGCACTGCTCAAATGTCGCTATGCTGCTGGGAGAAAGATACAAGGGTGTCCGGTTTGATTTCAAACGCTTCTCCTCAGGTTCACAAAGCAGGATAACAGAGAGATAAAGTGCCGTCAACCAGGGGGTTACCCGGGGTGAGAATCGGATTACACAGGACGAGGGAATTAGAGGCTAAGGAGCTTTAGCCTAGCCTCATAGATAGATATTATAGTTTGTTTTTATAGTTTTTATTAGTGAGTAGAAACGCTGGGGGAAACACCTCTGACTTAGCGCAGCGAAGCCTAACCTCAGCTATCAGCAATGCTGCCGCCTCAACTTCCGAATTCACCGAACTAACTGGATTTTACGCTGCCACAGACTAATCGGTTACCGCCTAGGGAATGAGTCCGAGGATGGTAGGGTAACCCCATGTTATATACCCTTACTATACGGAGCGGAGTTCGGAGTTCGTAGCTGGGAGTTCGTAGCTAGACACCGAACTCACAGCTCACCAGCTACGAACTAGCTACGAACTGTCAGGCAATAAAAAGGTTTCTGTATGTAGTTCGAGCAAGTTTACCCAGGCCTGTGAACGTATAGAATAGAATGGATAGACTGAATAGATGGAATTTATTGTCAGAGGCTAGAAAGCCACTTCAGCTTGCGGCTTCGGTAGGTTCACCCCCGGCTTTGAAGCTGGTTTTACCAGAGAGAATGTTGCTGGTCTTGGAGACTAGGTACAGGAAATGGAGGACGTATAACTTCGCCTCAACTTTCAGATCCGCCGAACGAACTGGCTTTCCCCTCTACTATCCACCAATCGGTCACCACCCTACGAGTGAATTTGAGCAGAGTACGGTGCCCCCTCCGATATACCGTTATTACCGGGTCAGTAGTTCGGAGTCTGTAGTTAGACACACCGAGCTTCTAGCTCACCAAATAGCAACTACCCACGGACCGTGGGGAATAATATAGTCATAGATAATGCGAAGGAATTTCTGTAATGCCAAAGATGTTGACAGAAGGTGTTGGCTTACTTGAGCAGGAAACAAGACCAGACTGGGCTGAGCAGAATCTCATAGTCGGTCTAGCTAGGTGCTGACAAACCGGTGGTTTGCTTGCATGAATCCTATATCCCTAGCCACCCCAATGTCTTTTTTGTATGCCACCCCAACTGGACTTGACAAAGCAGCCTGGTTGTGCTACATTAAATTTGTTGTCATACGATAGGAGGCACTGATGGTTGAGGCAGATAGCTTCAGAAATGTGAAAGGGCTGTTGAATGAGCCTTTGGACTCTGTTATGACTATGAGGCTCAGCATCAACATGCGGCAAGGTCTACGAGAGATCGGCAAATATTACGGGGCTTCTGAGGGAGAAATAGTCCGACGCATGGTAACTATACTGGTAAGAGCTTTTTTCGAGGCTAAGTCCCAGGCAAGTTTAGGAAAGTCGCTGGATGAGTTAATCAGCCGAACTACGCGCTTTACATTGATGCAGTTTATGAATATGCCACCGAGTGACCTGCGGAGGATGGCGGATGAATTCAGTAAGGCAGCTCATGCACTGGCTGACCTTATTGAAGCTAACGCTAATAAAGAAGAGTCCGGACGTGATACGGAGGGCAGGGGAGGCGACAAATGAACCAAGCGTTACTTGAAGTTTCCCCCGAGGTGTTGGAGCAGGCCAAGCTGGTAGGCAAATACCTCAAGTTAGAAATTCGGAAGCATCGAGCTGAGGGACGCGTTGAAGTCAAGTACATTCTCATTGCTCCAGGTGGAAATCTCGACCTGGCCAACTTGGTCGATGAATTTGCCGATCTGCTTGCCTGGGGACACGCCTCGATGTTTAATATGGGTGGGGCTATAATTGACCTCGACTAAACTGGCCTAGTAAGAGGACATGATAACACGGGAGGTAATTGTGTCTGAAAGAGATAATACCAGAGTTTCAGGGCGAGGAAAACAAGACTTGGGCAAGATATCCCCCAAAATGCGTGCTGCTGGCTACAGTCGAGTATCTGACGACCCACAAGCTGATAGCGACCGCGCTTCCCTGCCCGAGCAGAAGAGGTCAATCAGGGAATACTGCCAGCGCAAAGGCTATGACTTACTACATATTTTCTCGGATGTGGGCAAGCGTTGGAACGCAAATCGCCCCGACTTTCAGCGTCTGATAGCCTGGGGTAAAGAGAAACCCAGACCGTTTGATGTCATTGTCGTCTGGAAGGCAGACCGCATCGTCGGTTCAGCATCTACAGTGGCTGCCCTGGAGCCTCTACTTGATTCTTGTGGCATCGACATTGAAGGCGTAGTTGAGCCGGTGCATAAGCAGTGGCTCCTTATGAATGCCATGATTGCCAAGGGGGAGACCGAGGCAAAGCGTGAAAGGAGCCGATTGGGTGTAAGGACAGCGGTTAACCGAGGGCATTATATTGGCACGCCGCCTTATGGACGGCGCTGGAATAAAGAAACAAAACAAGTCGAGCTTGACCCAGTTGAAGCTATGTATTATCGAAAGATGTTTATTGACTGGGGTGACTGGGGTGATGGGAGAATCGCCAGATATCTAAATGACCTTGGTGTCCCGACGAGGCTGACAGGAACGATTATCAAGAGAGGGCCGAGACAGGGGCAGGTCATTGGTAAAGGCTGGACCAGGTCTTATATTAGGAAGCTGCGGAATGATCGGTCTGCTTATGGAGAAGGAAAATTCAAGCTTAGAGATGGCGACGAACTGGAGTTTCCACTGCCCAAAATTGTTGACAAAGCTGTGTTTGACGAAGAGAAGAGAGTTCGGACAAAGAGAAGGAACTTTGGACATCGAGGGACCAATCGAGTCTATCCTGTTCCTCATACCAAGTTCAGATGCGGTGGTTGCGGGCTTGGCTTTCGGATTGGATCTCGCAGCCTCTACAACAAACAAAGGTTAGCAAGCGGGGAAATTAGAATTTACCGCCGCAAGGCTCTCAGCCCCTCGATGGTCTGCAGAGGAATGCATACCTATCCTCATATTCATCAATGTCGCCAACCTAAATTCGTCAACTATGATAGACTTCAAGGCATAGTTCTGGATAATTTGCTCGAAGTCCTGAAGCCCGACTTCTTTCTGAAGTTTGTTTGCGAGCCAAAGGACATGGGTAATTTAGAGCAGAAGGTAAGGGAAGCCAGAGACAACCGGGATGCTGCCAAAAGAGAAGTTACCTGGCTTGTAACTCAAGGGCGAAAGGGAATAATACCAGACGATGTGTTTGACCTTCAAATGCGAGCAGCCAAAGGCCAATTGGAGTTTTGGGAGCAGCAGCTTGCCCAGGTTGAAGCTGAACTCATGAGTGCCAGCAGCGATACAAAAAGAGCCGGGGAGATTGCTTACGCAGCAGCTGTATTAAGGGGGAATATAGGTGTTGAAGCCTCAGTACTTAGGTACTTGAAAGTAGCGCGGTATCCCGACGCTGTCCGCCAAATAGTAGATGAGACAGCTAGGCGTGTCAGAGAGATTGTTGAGAACCTTATTGATAATATTCTGGTGATGCCAGACAGCAGCCTGCTCATCAGCTACAATTTACCACTGATAGACGAAATCCGCAGTCGTCAGTTGACTAACCTATCTTTAAGCCTTTACCGTTAGTCTGCAATCCGCTAGCACTACCGTTAGCTGGTGTAACCTTTACCACGTTACCGCCAGCTAGAGCCTTAAGGTAGCTCAAAAAGCCTTTTCTGCCGATGGTGGTTTCGCTATCGAATAGCGTTACCCTTTCGGCAGTTGCTCTGGAGAGAGCACTTACAAGCCTTTCCTTATGGCACACAAAGCCATCGCCAGACCGCTTGCCTTCGATATTAAGTTGTTCCGTGATTCACCTCCATCTTTCGGCTTTACTGCTAGCCACGGTGTCTAGCAAGCCTCTTATTTGAGTTTGGCTATACCGCTACCGCTGGCTATAGCCTTGCTCTACTGATATATTCGGGCTTTGGGCTTAAAAACCGTCGCTAGAACAAGGCTAGCTGATACTTTTTTAGCTCTTTTTGCCTAAAGCGTCTTACATAGCAATCCTCTTTGTTGTTTAGAGGCTCTCCAGAGTAGAGCTTATAGGCTATCTGAATTAGCCTCTTTGGACAGCCTAACAGCCACCGCTTGGCATCAAGCCAAGCGTCTAGGTCAATAGCGTTATCATCGGCTAGCAGATAGCCTAATTCGGTAAGGTTGCCGTCTTTGTCTGCTATCGGCTTGTTCAGGCTTTCAACCTCGATAGCTTTAGGACATTTGGAGTAGAGGTCTTTAGCTTTACACTCTTTCCTTTGCCGATTGCTACAGTGCCCGCAATCTATACCGTTAAAGCGGTTGTAGTAGTTTCGCCAATAGTCATATACGGTAAAGCTGGCTATACGGTAAGCCCAGGATAGGTTATCTGGCTTGTGTCCATTGTTTCTGTCCGCTTCGGCAAGCCTTACGATGATTTCCTGTCTCAAGTCGTCTCTATCATCGTATCTGGCTTTGTATTGAAACTTGTCGGCTATCTCGATATACTGTTGCCAGTCTAACATTGGTCACTGCCTTTGTTAGATTGCTCCAGCTCGATTGAACCGTCTGGCTGGGGCTTTCCTCTATAATAGGCTTGCCTCTTTTGCTCTGCTCTAGCGTCTACCTCTAACCGCTCGACTACCAGCACAAGGCTTTTAAGCCTTCTGGAGACGCTCTCTAATTCGCCTATGAGCTTGGCTAGCTTTCTAGCTTCAGGTGTTAGCCTTCGTAGTGTCTTTTTACGATATGCCATAACTTACCTTCCTTTCCTTTATTCTGAAGGCAAGCTTCTGGCTCTGGCTTTGCCTGTTTGGTCTATTCGGTTATTAAGGTGCTAAAACTGTTAGCCTTACGATAGCTTTGTTTCAGCTTCATTGTTTCATAAAATGTCCTTTGATTAAATATGTGGAACATATACATTCCACTTCCCTCCCCCTTAATCCTCGTTTAGGCTGCTTTTAAGCTGAGGATGGGACCAAGGATAAGCCCATTTAGTCCATGGCGACATGGGAGCGTTGATGCAGTGAAGCTGCTGAGGTAGCCCGGCACTCTAGTTTACAATAGCTGACGCTCTGAGAGGCAAAAATAAGCGGTCAAAATTGGTGGGGATAGGAGAAAGCTATTGTCCGATGCTATAAAAACGCCGCCCTGTCAATTCAGGAAAGCATGGAAGCGAAGATATTGGGACCCCTCAACTCTTACGGTATTTCTTCGCCAGATTGGCCACCTTGTCTGCGTTCACTGTTTTCTGTCTAAACTATTGCGAAGTGAACTCAGGGTAAAAAGTCAGATGCAGTCGGTACCACTCATGCTCTGGAGCTTCTATCCTTTTGCTGTCAGCCAACAGTCGCGGCAGGACAGCGGACAGTGATATGTGATTCCCCGGATGTATGACTCGCCATCTCTGCCAGTTTGGCAGCTTACAGGATATTCGCTCCATGTAATATCTGGTTCTTTCCTATGCTAGCCATCGGCAACAATCCTCTTTAGACATGCAGTTCTTCACCCTGGGCAAACATATCCTTGGCTTAGAGCCTGAGGAATTGACATCTATTTCTTTCTCTTACGTTTCCTGTTATCCCAAAGTTTGGCAAACCATTTCTGCTGTTCTTCGCCAGATATTTTCCTATACCTCATCGTCGTTGTTATGCTCTGGTGACCGAGATGTTCTTGGAGCAGCCTGAGACCATCCCCAGAGTCATCTATCTGAACAGCATGGACAGCAAAAGCATCTCGAAGTCGATGAGGACTGATATTGTGCACTCTGCCAGTCTCGGGATTGATTAGCTCGGGCAGATTCGCCCTCTTAGCACATTCAGTTATTATTTGCCAGGCTCGATGTCTATTGAAACCAAAAATAAGCTGTTTATCATCAGTAGTTACTGTGTCTGAGCACTTATTAATGTAAATTCTTAGCATCTTAAGTGTGCCATCATCAATTGGCAACATTCTCATTCGGCAATGCTGTTTTTCTTTCGCTAAAGCCTCACCTATTTTGTTACCACATTTCGGGCAGAAGATGTCGCTTTTAGCCAATCTGACATTACAGTTGAGGCAGGCAAGGTGGATTCGTGATTTCAGGTGCTGAATAGTCACCGTGCATCTAATAAAATCTATGCTCTTCACATCCAAAGCCAAAGCCTCAGAAATGCGACAACCTAGCCTTGCCAAAAGCCTGATTAGAAGTTTGTCTCTCAAGCAAGTTGCCGCATTCTCAAGTAGTTCAATTTCCTCCGTCGTTATATAAGTTTTCATTTCGCACCAGATATGTCCTTACCTCTTATATTGATGCTAAAATATTGGCGCGGGAACAAGGCGCCAGAGAAGGCGGGTCCGCATCCTCCTTTCTTTGTTATTCGCCTGGTTCCCGCAAGTCAGATAAATTTGGTTTTCTCGGTCTACCTCCTTTTCTGCCCCACTCTCGGGCCATGTTTGGGTATTTGGCTCTTAGAGCCTTTTGTCCCTCTGAGCCAATTTGGGCAAACCAGGATTTGCCTCGCGTTGTCAAAACAGTCAATCCCCCCTTGCGCCCAGCTTCTACTACCGTGATACATCTCTCACTTGACTTGTTATCACCAAATTTCATGTTTCTCCGGTTCCCCATTCTTCTATAGTTTAAGGGAACAAATTCGCGTCATTTTGTTCCCCTCCTGAGAAAAAAAGAAAAGGTGGGCTATAAAATAACCCACCTTTTCAGTCGTAGTAGTAGCGGTTGCTATCGGTTAGGGATTACCAGAAGTTTCCTCCTACTTAAAAATCCTGCGAAACATTTCTGAGAGGACTTCTTCGTAAGATCGAAATTTCTTTGCGGCACGCCTAACTCGCACTTGATGTTTCTTCGTGTATTCAGAACCCAAGGAAGGGAACAAAGAGGCGAGGACACGTCGGTTTTCTTCCCATGTAGCTTGACCCTTTGATATCTGATAACCAAAGTAGGCAGCAGCCCCTATGAACTCACGAATGTTTTGTTTTGAAGCAAGCTCTTCTGGCAAAAGCAGATTCGCACGTACAAAATGTTCCAATTGGCGCAGAAGAGGGTCATCCTTTCTTTCCTTGACAGGTCGGAATTGCCATGACTCTGGCGGCGATAGTTCCGGACAAATGAGATATAGCGACATCTCGGGTACATTGTCAACGCCGAGTCGGGAACAAAGGCGTGCTGCAATAAGTTTAGCCGCCATAAGCAAATCAAGGAATCCAGCACGGTTATCTGGATAGCTAAGATATGCCAGCAAATGTCCTTGTGCCCCTATTGTTTGGCGGAAGTATTGTTCCCGCTTTTCTTGCTCGGTAATATCAAGAACCTTTTTTTGAAATGGCTCTAAAGTCCAAAGATAGGTGGTGAAACAAGCCCAGTAGGCATTAAATAACCTATCGAAGGTCACTTGGCGAGACAATCCAGTCTCTGGTATTTGAAATGTTTGCCGTGCCAACCTGACAGACTCCTGAAATTGAGAGCCATGAATTTTTCGTATGAGTTCTTGTCGCACGTCGCTGTAGCGTCGTCGGCTTTCTGCTCTTTCCTTCTTACCACGGCGACCACAGAAGGGGCACCTCTCATTTCTGAACAGGTCATTACCATCCTCGCACCCGCGACAATCAGGAATAAAATCGCCCATCGTAATCTCGCTAC
>Ga0194125_10001848_pt1 | contig 35704 bp, 28 predicted proteins | sample TA2KigC250mmetaG_FD_148626 | JGI IMG/M metagenome (GOLD analysis project Ga0194125, IMG submission 148626) | Freshwater microbial communities from Lake Tanganyika, Tanzania - TA2015034 Kigoma Deep Cast 250m | ecosystem: Environmental > Aquatic > Freshwater > Lake | place: Tanzania: Lake...
GTACGCGGTGTACAGACCGGATTCGTAGTGCTGGCACGACGCGAACGCGAAGCGCAGCCGCTCGGGCAGATCGGTCGCCGCGGGGAAGGTCCGGGTGCGGCCCTTGGGGCTCACCTCGGAACCGGCGCGAAACTGATACCAGTACCAGCGGCCGGGACGGAGGCCGATGACCTCGACGTGCACCGCGTGGGCCCAGCCTGGGTTCGCGACGACGGTGCCACGCGCGACCACGCGGCCCATTCCCTCTTCCTCCGCCACCTGCCAGCTCACCTCGACGGGTTCGGGGGGCATTCCTCCGCCGACTTCGAGCGGCCTCGGCGCGAGGCGGGTCCAGAGCACGAAGCCGTCGGGCGTCGGATCACCCGAGGCCACGCCCAGCGTGAAAGGGTAACCGGGCAGCTTCGGGGCGGCCGCAACCGCCCCGCGGAGGCGCGTGGAGGAGGCGGCGGCTGCGGCGGCCAGGGAGGCGCCGGCGAGCACGAAGCGGCGGCGGGTGAGGGGAAAACTCCCGGGGAGCGGGGCGACGGGGTCGGGCATAAGCGGAGGCAACGACCCCGCGCGGGAAGGGTCAAGGCGCTTGGGGTGACAAAGCCGCGTCGCCGGTGAGCGCCGCGTCCTCCTGGAGGCCCGCGGCCGCGCCGCCCACCGCGCCGAAACCTAGCCGGAACGAAGTGATTCCGGCCGCAAGGGGGCGGATGATTGAGCAGGACAGCGCGAAGTGGGAGAAGCCGCTCAGCCGGCGGTTCAGCAGGGCCCAGTCTTCGTCATCACTGGATCGCGGCGCGCCGGGGGGCTGGAGTGGGGCGCATCGGCGGGAGGCGGATCCGCGGCTGCCCGGCACCGGCAATTCTTTTCCCGGCGAACCGCGGGCTCGACAGGGCGGCCGCTGCCTGGACAGCGTAGTTTTATGCGCCGCCTCACCCTCCCGCGCCCTCTGCCCCTGCTCCTTGCCGCCGCCCTGCCCGCCGCCGTCCCGGCCGAGCACGATCTCGTGGTCTACGGCGGCACTGCTGCCGCCGTGACCGCCGCGGTTCAGGCCCGGCAGATGGGCCGTGCCGTCGTCGTGGTCAGCCCCGACCGCCACCTCGGTGGGCTCACCAGCGGCGGCCTCGGCTGGACCGATACCGGCAACAAGGCGGTCATCGGCGGGCTGGCGCGAAACTTCTACCACCGCGTCTGGCGCCACTACCAGGCGAACGAGGCGTGGCGCTGGCAGTCGCGAGCCGACTACGGCAACCGCGGCCAGGGCACGCCTGCGATCGACGGCGAGCAGCGGACGATGTGGATCTTTGAGCCGGGCGTCGCGGAGCGAATCTTTGAGGACCTCGTGCGCGAGCACGGCATCACCGTGGTCCGGGACGAGTGGCTCGACCGGAGGGGCGGCGTCACCAAGTCGGGCGGCCGCATCGCTTCCATCCGCACCCTCAGCGGCCGGACCTATGCGGGGCGCATGTTCATCGATGCGACCTACGAGGGTGACCTGATGTCCGCGGCCGGGGTGTCGTACCACGTCGGCCGCGAGGCGAACCGGGTCTACGGCGAGCAGCACAACGGGGTGCAGACCGGGGTGCTGCACCACCGGCACCACTTCGGGGTCCTGCTACCGCAGCAGGTGAGCCCCTACCGGATGCCCGGCGATCCGGCGAGTGGCCTGGTGGCGCGGGTCAGCGCCGAGCCGCCCGGAGTCTTCGGCGAGGGCGACCACCGGGTGCAGGCCTACTGCTTCCGGATGTGTCTGACGGACCATCCCGAAAACCGAATCTCGTTCGCCCGCCCCGAGGGGTATGACCCCGCGCAGTACGAGCTTCTGGCGCGCGTCTACGCGGCGGGATGGAAGGAGACTTTTGGCAAGTTTGACCCGATCCCGAACCGCAAGACCGACACCAACAACCACGGTCCGTTCAGCACCGACAACATCGGGATGAACTACGACTACCCGGAGGCCAGCTACGAGCGCCGCCGGGAGATCATCAAAGAGCACGAGAACTACCAGAAGGGGTGGCTTTACTTCATCACGACCGATCCCCGGGTGCCCGAGGAGGTGCGGGACCGGATGCGGCAGTGGGGCCTAGCCAAGGACGAGTTCAAGGACAACGGCGGCTGGCCCCGCCAGATCTATGTGCGCGAGGCGCGCCGGATGATCGGTAGCTTCGTGATGACGGAAAACGAGCTGCGGCAGCGGAAACCCATCCCCGACTCCGTCGGCATGGGTAGCTACACCATCGATTCCCACAACGTGCAGCGTTACGTCACCCCCGAGGGTTTCGTGCAAAACGAGGGTGATATTGGCGTGCCGCTGAAGGCGCCCTACGCCATCGCCTACGGTGCGCTGGTGCCAAGGCGCGGCCAAGCCGAGAACCTGCTCGTGCCGGTGTGCGTCTCCAGTTCGCACATCGCCTTCGGCTCCATCCGGATGGAACCTGTCTTCATGATCCTCGGGCAGTCCGCCGCCACCGCGGCCGTGCTCGCGCTCGAAGGCGGGTTGGCGGTGCAGGACGTCCCCTACGCCCGCCTGCGGGAGCGCCTGCTCCGCGACGGTCAGGTGCTGGATCACCGCGCCGCGCCCTCGCCTTGAGCCTCCCGCTGCTCCTCGCGCTTGGTTCCGCCGCCCTGTTCGCGGTGGCCGCGCTGCTGGTCAAGCGCGCCTCAGATCTCGGGGCGGGCCTCTGGCGCACCGCGTTCGTCGCCAACCTGATGACCGTGGTCGTCTTCCAGCCGCTCTGGCTGCTCGGCGGCGATTGGCAGCCGGACCTGTGGTGGCAGCCCGTGGTCACGGCGCTCTGCTTCTCCGGGGGGCAGTTCCTGACTTTCCTAGCCTTCGAGACCGGGGACGTCTCCGTCGCCGCGCCGGTGATGGGGATCAAGATCCTCCTCGTGGCCGTACTGGTGTCGTGGTGGGCGGGGGAGGCTCTGCGTTGGCAACTCTGGGTCGCGACGCTGCTCGCGAGCGCGGGCGTGGCGGTGCTGAACGCCTCCGGGGGCGCCGGCCGACCACGGTTCCGCGTCGGTCGCACCGTGCTCATCGCCTCCGCGGCGGCCGCGGCTTACGCGGTGTTCGATGTCCTCACGCAGTTGTGGAGTCCGCGGTGGGGCCTCGGGCGGTTCCTGCCGCTGACGGTGACGTGCGGCGGCCTGCTGGCCTTTCTTTACGTGCCGCGTTTCCGCGGCTCGCTTGCCGACATCCCGGGGCCGGCCTGGCGCTGGCTGCTCGCGGGGACCGCCGCGATGGGCGTGCAGTCGGCGGGCATCTCTGGCGTCATCGCCTACTGGGGGGGGGCCGCGCCCGTCAATGTCGTCTACGGCTCGCGCGGCCTCTGGAGCGTCCTGGTAGTCTGGGTGGCTGGCGCGTGGGTGGGTTCGCGGGAGCGTGCCGCCGGTCCCGCCGTGCTGCGGGCCCGGCTGGCCGGCGCCGCCCTGATGCTGGGCGCGATCTCCCTCGTGCTCGGCTGAAGCGCCGCCCGCGCGGGACCGTGTTCACGCTTGCCAGTGCGCGCGGGCGCGGGTGTGTTCCGCCCCGACTTCACCGATGGCCGCGAACTACACCGAAGCGAGCATCAAGACGCTCTCCTCCCTCGAACACATCCGCCTGCGCCCGGGGATGTACATCGGCCGCCTCGGCAACGGGGCCCACGCCGAGGACGGGATCTACGTCCTGATCAAGGAGACGATCGACAACTGCATCGACGAGTTCACGATGGGTCACGGGCGGCGTATCGACGTTGAGCTGCGCGAGCGCTCGGTCCGCGTCCGCGACTACGGGCGGGGGATTCCGCTAGGGAAGCTGGTCGACTGCGTCTCCATCATCAACACGGGGGCCAAGTACGACAGTGAGACCTTCCAGAAATCCGTCGGGCTGAACGGCGTCGGCCAGAAGGCAGTGAACGCCCTCTCGCTCGAGTACCGGGCTCAGGCCTTCCGCGACGGCCAGAGCCGGCTGGTCGAGTTCGCCCAAGGCCGGCTCCGGCGCGACGGCAAGCTGGTCAAGTCGGAGGAGCGCAACGGCACGCTGATCGAGTTCACGCCCGACGAGGCGCTCTTCGGGAGGGACTTCCGCTTCCGCCCCGAGTTCATCGAGGACCTGCTCTGGAATTACGCCTTCCTCAACCGCGGGCTCACGCTCAGCCTCAACGGGAAGGCGTTCAAGTCGGAGTACGGCCTGCGCGACTTGCTGCAGAAGAATCTCAGCGGCGAGCCGCTGTACCCGATCATCCACCTCGAGGGCGAGGACATCGAGGTCGCCTTCACCCACGGGGCCCACTACGGCGAGGAGTACTTCTCGTTCGTCAACGGACAGCATACCACGATGGGCGGCACGCACCTGGCCGCCTTCCGCGAGGCGCTCGTCGACACGGTGCGCAACTTCTTCAAGAAGGACTACGACGCCGCCGACATCCGCCAGTCGATCGACGCCGCGATCGCGGTCCGCGTAATGGAGCCGGTCTTCGAGTCCCAGACCAAGACCAAGCTCGGTTCCTCGCACGTCGGCCCCAACGGGCTCTCGCTGAAGGACTTCGTCGGCAAGTTCATCCAGCAGGCGCTCGACGTCCACCTGCACAAGAACCGCGAGACGGCCGAGGCCCTCCGCGTGAAAATCGAGTCCAGCGAGCGCGAGCGCAAAGAGCTGGCCGGCATCCGCAACCTCGCGCGCGAGCGGGCCAAGAAGGCCTCGCTGCACAACCGCAAGCTCCGCGACTGCCGCCTCCACCTCGGGGACCGCAACGAGCGGGCCGAGTTGAGCACGCTCTTCATCGTGGAGGGCGATTCCGCCGCCGGCTCGCTCACCGCCACCCGCGACGTGCAGACGCAGGCCGTCTTTGCCCTAAAGGGGAAGCCGCTCAACACCTACGGGCTGTCCAAGAAGGTCATCTACGAGAACGAGGAGTTTCACCTGCTGCAGTCCGCCCTCAACATCGAGGAGGGGCTCGAGGGGCTGCGCTACGGGCGCGTGGTGATCGCGACCGACGCGGACGTCGACGGGATGCACATCCGCCTGCTGCTGATCTCGTTCTTCCTGCAGTTCTTCCCCGACCTGATTCGCAACGGGCGGCTTCACCTGCTGGAGACCCCGCTGTTCCGGGTCCGCAACAAGCGCCGCACGATCTACTGCTACAACGAGGCGGAGCGCGCCGCCGCGGTCGCCGAGCTCGGGGCCGGTCACGAGATCACCCGCTTTAAGGGCCTCGGCGAGATCTCGGCCGGGGAATTCAAGGACTTCATCGGGGAGAACATCCGGCTCGAGCCGGTCTCGCTGAACCACCTGCACAACAGCGACGAGCTGCTCTCCTTCTTTATGGGCAAGAATACGCCCGAGCGGCAGGATTTCATCATCGGAAACCTCAAGGTGGAGAAGGATCTCGTGGCCGTTTGAGCCGCGGGCGCTCGCTGGTCGTGCCGCGCCCGCCCGCCCCGCTCCGGTTCGCGCTGCCCCTGCTGCTGCTCGCGGCCGCCGGCTGTGTCTCCACGCCGCTGCCGCACTTCCCCGTCCCCGCAGAGGCGGCGGCGCACCCCTCCGCCGCCCGCAACCTCGCCGTCCTCGGTCGGGTCTGGGGCCTCGTCGCGGACCAGCACTTCGACCCGTCGCGGGACGCGCGCGAGTGGGCCGCGGCCGCTCGTCGCCTTGGACCGGCCGCGGTCGCCGCGCTCGACGAGGCGGCGCTCTACGCCGTGCTCCGGGAACTGCTGGCCCCGGTCGCCGACAGCCACACACGCCTGCTCACTCCGCAGGAGGTCGCGGAAAACCGGGCCGCGGTCCGCCCGCGCGCCGGCTTTGGGCTGGTGCGGATGGAAAACGAATGGGTAGTCTCCGAAGTCCTTCCGCTCAGCCCCGCCGCGGCGGCCGGCGTGCGCCCAGGGTGGCTGGTGCGCGCGCGGGCTGGGGCGCCCCTCGGCCTCAACCCGGACTTCCGCGTCGCGGCCGGGGAGACAGTCGAGTGGGACTTTCTCGGTGCCGCCGACCACCCGGTCCGCCTCCGCCTCACGGCGAAGGCCATCCGGACCACCGCCCGGCGGGAGGCGCGCGTGCTCTCCAGCGGCGTGGTCGTCCTACGCTTCGATGCCTTTGACGGCCCGGCCCGCCGCTGGCTCTCCGCCCGCCTCCGGGAACACCGGGCGGCGCCCGGGCTCGTCCTCGACCTGCGCCACAACCCCGGGGGGGAAACCCTGTCTCTCGGCATCATTGTGGGGGAGTTCTTCCCGCAGGCCGTGGACTGCGGCACGTTCATCTCGCGCGGGGGCTGGCGCGCGGCCAAGTCCTCGTGGACCTGGGGTTCAGCCCGCCATGCCGGTCCCGTGGCCATTTTGGTCGGGCCTGGCACCGGCAGCGCGGCCGAAATTTTCGCCGCCGTGTTGCAGGAACACGGCCGGGCCCGCGTCGTCGGCACGCCTACCCCCGGTGCCGTACTCGCCAGCCACTTCTACGCGCTGCCCGATGGCGGGCAGCTTCAGCTCAGCCGTGAGGATTACGTGACCCCACGGGGCCGCCGGCTCGAGGGCACCGGGGTGCTTCCGGACCTCGAGGTCCGCCCGACGCTTGCGCAACTGCGCGCCGGGGAGGATCCGGCGCTCGCGGCCGCCGCCGCGTTCCCCGGGGCCGCCGCTCCTTGACCTCGCCGCGCCGCGCGTGGCACCGTCCGCGTTTTCATCCCGCATGCCAAAAAAGCCGCCCGCCAAATCCACCCCGGATCAACCGGAACTGCCGCTGGGCAACTCCCCCGAGGGCGCGGCCGCTCCGCCCGCCCCCGCCTCCCCCCCCGCGTTGGTCCCGCCTCCGGAGGCCTTCGCGGTCGAGGCCTCGCCCGCGCCGGCCCGCCCGCCCGCCCGCCGCGGCGGCGACTCGGTGCAGACGGAGGACTCCCCCCTCGCCAACAGCTACCGGGGCTGGTTCCTCGACTACGCCAGCTACGTCATCCTGGACCGCGCGGTGCCCCACCTCGGCGACGGCCTCAAGCCCGTCCAGCGACGAATCCTCCACACGCTGTGGGAGATGGACGACGGCCGCTTCCACAAGGTGGCGAACGTGGTCGGCCGCACGATGTCGCTCCACCCGCACGGCGACGCCTCCATCGGCGCGGCGCTCGTCGCGATCGGGCAACGGGCCTTCCTGATCGAGCCTCAGGGCAACTTCGGCAACGTCCTCACCGGTGACGACGCGGCGGCGCCCCGTTACATCGAGGCGCGCCTGACCGCCTTCGCCCGGGAGGTGCTCTTCAACCCGAAGACCACCACTTGGCAGCTCAGTTACGACGGCCGTGCCAAGGAGCCGGTCACACTCCCGGCGAAGTTCCCGCTCGCCCTGCTCGAGGGTGCCGAGGGCATCGCGGTGGGGCTCTCCACGCGCATTTTGCCGCACAATTTCAACGATCTCTGCCGCGCGGCGATCAACCACCTCCAGGGAAAGACCTTCCGCATCTACCCGGATTTCCCCTCCGGCGGCCTCGCGGACTTCGCGGAATACAACGACGGTGAGCGCGGCGGGCGGGTGAAGGTCCGCGCGCGCATCGAGCAGCGTTCCAAGTACCTCCTCGCCATCACCGAGCTACCCTACGGCACCACGACCGAGACGCTGATTGAGTCGATCCTCGCGGCCAACGCCAAGGGCAAGATCAAGGTCAAGCACGTCGACGACAACACGGCCGACAAGGTCGAGATCTTGGTCCACCTGCCCCAGGGCTCTGACCCGGAGCAGGTGACCCAACAGCTTTACGTGTTCACCGGCTGCCAACAGAACCTCGCGCCCGCCTCCTGCGTGATCGTCACCGACGCGAAGACGGGTCTCGACCGGCCGGAGTTCCTCGGCTGCCGGGAGCTGCTGCGGCGCTCCGTCGACCGCACCCGCGAGCTCCTCCGGCGCGAGCTGGAGATCAAGCTCGGCGAGCTGGAGCAGCAGTGGCACTGGGATTCCCTGGAGCGCATCTTCATTGAGGAGCGCATCTACCGCCGCATCGAGAAGTCCCGTACTTGGGAGAGCGTGCTCGCCGAGATTCGCGAGGGCCTTGCTCCCTTCCTCAAGCAGCTCCGCCGCGAGGTCACGGAGGACGACATCACCCGACTTACCGAGATCCGGATCAAACGCATCTCGGCCTTCAATCGGTTCCAGGCCGATGAGCAGCTCAAGCGCACCGAGGAGGGCATCCGCGAGACCAAGGGCCACCTGCGGAACCTCACCGGGTACACCATCGCGTGGTTCGAGATGCTGCAGGAGAAGTATGGCAAGGGCCTAAAGCGCCGCACCGTGTACGACGAGATTGAGCAGATCGACGCCTCTGCCGTCGCCTCCGCCAACCAGCGCCTCTACGTCAACCGCGAGGACGGCTTCATCGGCCTCAATTGGCGCCAGCACGAGTTCATTCAGGACTGCACGATCCTCGATAGCGTCCTGACCATCATGCGCGACGGGTCGCTCAAGGTCGCCAAAGTCGCCGACAAGGTGTTCATGGGGCGCGAGATCATCCATTGCGCCGTGTTTCCGAAGGATGGCGACCCTCACTTCTACACGATGGTCTACCAGGACAAGGTTTCGGGAAAGGCCTACGCGAAGCGCTTCCAGATCGGCGGGCTCTCCCGCGACAAGCTTTACCCGCTGGTGGCGAGCGAGGGCTCCAGGGTGGTCTATCTCGACGTGGCCCGCTCCGAGGCGGAAATGCCGCGCCAGCTACGGATCTTCATCGACGGCCGCAGCGGCGCGCGCGTGCGGGAGTTTGACTTCAACGTGGGCGAGCTTCCGGTCAGCAGCCGTGGGGCCAAGGGCCAGATCGTCTCGAAGTGGCCCGTGAAGGACGTTCGCCGCATCGACCTGAAACTGGACTGAGCGGCCGCACGCCCGCGGGCGGCGGGCCCGGACCGCCCGCGATGCGAGTCGCGCGCCTGCTTTCCGTTGGCGCCCTCGATTCCGGTATCGCCTTCCGGATTCGGGCCCTTAACCTTGGGGTCGGTCAGGATGCGTCTTTCTTTCGCTTCAACCCCTCGCCTTCCCTTTTCCCCTATGAGCACCTCCGTCGACCTCTCCCGTCGCCAATTCATCCGTGCCTCCGCCGCCGCCGGCGGGGCCTCCGCGCTGGCTGCCTGCAGCCACGCGGCACAGCCGACCTCGACCGCCCCCGCCGCGGCCGCCGTGGTCGCGGCGGCCGTTGCGCCCCGCGCGATGGGCGCCCAGTCCGGTTCGGACCGTCTCCGCGTCGGGGTCGTGGGCTGCGGTGGCCGGGGCACCGGCGCCGTCCGCAACATCCTCGACGCCGCTCCTGGCATCGAGATCGTCGCCCTCGGGGACCTCTTCGAGCGCCAGGTCACTCAGGCGCAGGAGCGCCTCAAGCTCCCTAACGTCCAGAAGTTTTGGGGCTTCGACAACCACGAGAAGGTCCTCGCCGCCGGCATCGACCTCGTGATCCTCGCCGCCCCCCCGGGCTTCCGCCCGCAGCACTTCGAGGCGACGGTCAACGCCAGCACCCCCGCGCGCAAGATCCACATCTTCTGCGAGAAACCGGTCGCCGTTGATCCGGTGGGCTGCCGCCGTTTCATCGCCGCCGCCCGCAAGTCCAAGGAAATGGGCATCGCCGTGGTCGCCGGCACCCAGCGCCGCCACCAGCAGAGCTACATCGACACCCTCAAGCGCGTCCACGACGGCCAGCTCGGTGAGCTCGTGGGCGGCCAGTGCTTTTGGAACGGCTCCGGCATCTGGTTCCGCGAGAAGAAGGACTGGATCGCCGGCTTCTCCGACTTCGAGTGGCAGTGCTGGAATTGGTACCACTGGGACTGGCTCTGCGGCGACCACATCGTCGAGCAGCACATCCACAACATCGACGTGATGAACTGGGCCTACGGCGGCCCGCCGGTGAAGTTCACCGGGATGGGTGGACGCCAGAGCCGCGGCAGCATCGCGGGCAACATCTGGGACCACTTCGCGGTCGAGATGGAGTACGCCAGTGGCGCCCGCGTTCTGAGTATGTGCCGCCACACCCCGAAGTCCACGCCCCGCGTCGCTGAGCGCATCGTGGGCAGCAAGGGCTACGCGGACCTCAGCCAGTCGGGGACCGCCACCATCAAGGGGGCCAACCCCTTCAATTACTCAGGGCCCACGCCCGACCCGTACGTGGTCGAGCTCACGCACCTGATCGAGAGCATCCGCAAGAACCAGCCGCTCAACGAGGGCGAGCAGGTGGCGATTAGCACGCTGACCGCGATCGGCGGTCGCATTTCGGCTTACACCGGCCGTGAGGTCTCCTGGCGCTGGCTGATGGAGGGCTCCAAGCTCGACCTCGCGCCAAAGGAGTTCAAGGCGGGCCCGGGCTTCTTCCCGAAGACGCCGAACCCCGGCGAGACCGAGCTAATCTGAGCCGCTAAATCTCCCAGAAAAGGCCCGCTGGCGTTCGTCGGCGGGCCTTTTTTTGTGCGTCCGGCGCGGGGCGGAAGGTGGTGCCAGAGGCCGGGATTGAACCGGCGACCAAAGGCTTATGAGTCCTCTGCTCTACCACTGAGCTACTCTGGCGCGGAGAGTTGGGAGGGTGGCGTTTTGCCCCTAGAAATCCAGCCCAAACTTCGTCGGTTCCGGTCTCCCCGGCTCAGAAATCCGCGGCTGCGCCCACGCCCTCCCACGCCTCCAGCTCCCGCAGCCCGCCCGTGTGCCGGCGCCGCGCCTTGTCGGTCGCGTATTTGCCGAGCACCAGCCGCAGGGGAGGGGAGTCAGCGTCCACTGCCGCGAGGATCGCCGCGGCCGCCTTGGCCGGATCGCCGGGCTGGCGCCCGCGGGTGCTCTCCACCAGCTTGCGGAACTTGCCGCTGGTGCCCGCGTAATCCGGTAGCGTCGCCTCGCCCGCCTCCAGCGAACGGCCCACGAAGTCCGTGCGGAAGGGCCCCGGTTGCACGAGCGTGACCTTGATCCCGAGCGGACGCGTCTCCGCTGCGACCGCCTCGCCCATCGCCTCCAGCGCGGCCTTCGAGGCCCCGTAGATTGAGAATCCCGGGTAATTGCTGATCGCCGCGGCGGCGCTGGTGAACACGAGGTGACCGCTCCGCTGTGCCCGCAGGAGCGGCAGGCTCGCCCGCACCACGTGCACCGCCCCGAGAAAGTTCGTCTCCCATTGCCGCCGCATCTGGTGCTCGCCCAACTCCTCCAGCGCCCCCAGAAGCCCGAAGCCCGCGTTGTTGACCACCACGTCGATTCGCCCGAAGGCCGCCTGCGCCGCGGCGACCGCGGCCGCCGCCTCGCCCGCGACGGTGACATCCAGCCGCAGCGCGCGCGCCCGCTCCGGCGCCGCCGCCGCCAGGTCCGCGAGCGTGCCGGGATCGCGGGCCGTCGCCGCCACCTGATCCCCTCGCGCCAAGGCGGCTTCCGCGACTGCGCGGCCGAGGCCGCGCGAGGCGCCCGTGATGAACCAAACCCGGGTAGAATTTGCCATAAGGATGAAAACCAAGCCGATTGCGGCTCGCGCGCAAGGGCGTGGCGGATTCAGGCTGCCCGCCGGCCGCCATTCGCGGCCCGACCCTCCCTTCTCGCGGAAGATGATAGACCCCGGCAGGCCGCGCCGTTCCACCCCGGTTCTCCCCGTTCCTTGCCGATGCCTGCCCCCGCCCGCCGCCTCCCGCTCGCGCTGTTTCTCGCCGCTATCGCCCCTCTCGCCCCCGCCCAGGCCCCACCGGCCCGCCCGGCCCAGACCGCGGCCGACCCAGTCGTCCTCACGCCCTTCACCGTCGCCGCCGACAAGGACAACGGCTGCGCCGCGAGCGAGACCCTCGCCGGCACCCGGATGCGCACCAGCCTCCCTCACGGTGCTCACCCCCGAGTTCCTCCAAGACCTCGCCGCCAACTCGCTCGAGAAGGACCTCCTCTACACTCCGAGCGTCGATTCGGTCGAAGGGGACAACGTCGACGCCGACCGCGCCGCCGGCCAGTTACTCCGCTTCGGCACGGGCCAGCAGTACTCGATCCGCGGCTTCGTCTCCAACAACGGGGAATAGGGCCTCGCGTACGACTTCTTCTCCGCCCTCGAGCCCAACGACGCCTACAACCTCGAGCGCATCACGCTCTCCCGCGGCCCCAACACCCTCCTCATCGGGGTCGGCAACCCTCAGGGCGCCGCCGTTACCACCACCAAGCGCGCGACGCTCGCCGCCCGACGCACGCAGGTCCAGCTTCAGTACGACCGCTGGAGCTCCCGCCGCGCCGCCCTCGACCACAACCAGCCCCTCGTCCCCGGCCGGGGTCCATCCGGCCGATTCCACCGACGTGAGCGACACCTCGAGCTTCCAGGCTGAGGGCTACGAGCTGAGCGTGGTCTTCAATTCCTCGCCCCGCTGGCAGGTCGCGCTTACGGGCAGCAGTAACGAGAACACTCAGGGCACGCACCTCGCCTCGCGCGGGTGTTATTTGAACTTTGCCACGCTCAACCAAGGGCTCGCCACCTGGCGGCGTTTCGCCAGCGAGCTCCGCCGCGTCGAGGCCGGCCAGTGCTCGACCGCCTTCGCCCTTGAGCCAACGAGCGCCACCGCGCGCGCTCAGGCGGGCACCAATGCCCTCTACCTCGAGCAGCAGACCGACGCCGCCGAGCAGGCGCACCTCGACGAGCTTGCCATCGAGAGCGCGGCGATGCACCGCAACGGCAAGTACGCCTTCAACGGCCTCGCCACCCACACCTTCGCCGCGACGGCGCCTTGAAGGGCTGGTCCGTCAGCGACGACTTCCGCTGGCGCAGCGCCAACACCATCGGCTTTGAACGCGCCCTCGTCGCCGGCCTGCCGACCGGCGTCATCAACCCCGCCCGCCCGATCCGGGGCCGCGACTTCTGGGACTTCAGCGCGATGTTTGCCCACGAGCGGCGGATCTTGCGCAACGTCACCCTCCGCACGCAGCTCAACGTGGAGAACCTGTTCGACTGGAGCGGCGCCCGCTTGGTCTCCGGAGATTACGACAACGAGGGTGTCCTCGGGGCCGCGAACGCCCCTATGCCGATCCGCTGGGAGCTGCGCCGGCCGCGGAATTTCATCCTGACCGCCACCTTCAGCGTTTAAGCTATGCCGCCGGAAAGGGCCTGAACTCCTGCCTCCCTCGCGGGAGCTAGGCTCGGAGGTCCGCCAGCAGCGCGCGCAGTTCCTGCTCCGGCTCCTCGTGGTGCTGCTCGACCGCCAGCCGCAGGGCCGCCTCCAGCCACGGCCGCGCCTCCACCGGGCGACCCATCCCCAGGAGCGCCTTGCCCAGCAGAATCCGCGGCATCATCCAGTCCGCCTTGCCCTCCGCGCAGGTTTGGAAGTGAACCAGAGCCTCCTCCACCTGCCCTTCGGCCATCAGGGCCTGCGCCAGGCTGAACCGGAAGAGCTGATTTCCCGGCTGGCGCGCGACCAGCGCCGCAAAATGTTCCCGGCGCGAAGGCACGCTCAACCAGCCTCGGCTTTCAGCAGGAAGCGGTCCTGGTTTTCCCCACGAATCCGCCCGGTACCGGTCGCGGCAGTGGCGTGCAGGGTCAACATCAAGAGATGGTAACACCCGGCGGTCCTCAGGCGAAAGGACGAAATTTCTCTTCGCGGTTCGCCCGCGACAGCGGGGTGAAGGCGGGCTGGGGCAGGGAATCGAGGAACAGCCGGCCGTAGGTCTTGGCCAGCACCCGGGCGTCGAGCAGGGTGATCACGCCCCGGTCCGACGCCGAACGGATCAGCCGGCCCACGCCCTGACGGAACTTCATCAGGGCATCGGGCAAGGTCAGCTCCTGGAACGGGTTGCCCCCCTCCTCGCGCAGGTGGTCGCAGCGCGCCTCGGTCACCGGGTGGTCTGGCGGATCAAAGGGCAGGCGGGTGATGATCACCTGCGCCAGCGCGTCGCCCGGGACATCGATCCCCGTCCAGAAACTGTCCGTGCCCAGCAGCACCGCATTGCCCGCGGCCCGCATCCGCCGGGTCAGCTCCGTGCGCGAGAGGTCCGCGCCTTGGCAGAGCAGCGGCCGCCCCTCCGCCTGCAGCACGGGCTCGAGGGCCTGGGCCACCGCTCGGAGGTCCGTGTAGCTGGTGAAGAGGACCAGCGAGCCGCCGCGCACCCGAGTGCAGCAGAACGCCACGTAATCCGCGAGGATGTCGAGAGCGAGGCGGGCGTCCTTCGCGGAGGGCAGGGGCACGTCCGCGGCCACGTACACCCGCATGTTCCGCGCGTAGTCGAACGGGGAGCGCACAAGCCCCGTGCGGGCATCGCCCGCGCCCAACCGCTGGGCGAACGCCCCCACCTGGCCGCCCAGGGCAAGGGTGGCGCTGGTGCACACCACGGCCGTCCGCCGGCCGAACAGGTGCTGGCGCAGGGCCGGGGCGATCTCCAACGGCGCGCTCCGCAGGGTCACGATCGTCTGCTGCCGCCCGGACCGCTCCGCCCAGTACACGTGCCCCGGCGCGCCGAGGCTCAGCCATTCGTTCAGTCCGCCTTGGATGCCTTTCAGCCGCTGCCGCTGCTCCATCAGCTCGTCCCGGTCGCGTCCCTCCTCCAGTCGGTCCGCCCGCTCCGCCAACAGCCGCTCCAGGGCCCCCAGCGGCCCCTCCAGCACCGGCGCCACCGGTTCCGGCTGGCGAAGGCGGACGACGCTCCGCGCCGCGAGCAGAGTGTCCGCGATCGAGGCAAAGAACTCCTCCGCTGCCGCGAGCGCGTCGACCACGAGCTGCGGCCCGGCCAGATCTCCAAGGCGCCGCAGCAACCCCCGGCGAGTTCGGGGATTGTGGAGATACTTCAGCGCCCGGTCCACGCCGTAACTGGAGAGGCTGAGGCCGAAGTGTTCGGTGGCGACCTCGGGCACGGTGTGCGCCTCGTCCAGCACCACGAAGTCATCCGCCAGCAGCACCCCGCGGGCGTCGGCCGCCGCGCCCTGCGCCTGCGCGCCCCCGGCATTGATCAGGGCGAAGAGGAGCGCGTGGTTCACGATGACCACGTTGGCCTGGCGGAGGCGCGCGCGGGCCTGCTGGTAAAAGCAGCGGCCCCCGTCGCAATGCTTGCGCGAGCAGGCCGACGAATCCGCGCTCACCACGTCCCACACCTCCGCTCGGGGCGGCGGGCGCAGTTCGTGTCGCAGGCCGGTCCGGGTCTCCGCCGCCCACGCGGCGAGGCGCTGCAGCTCATCGTACTCGGCATCGGCCAGCAGAGACGCCCGCTCGGCCAAGGCGTGGGCGAGCCGCGTGGTGCAGAGGTAGTTCCCCTTTCCGACCAGCACCGTGGCCCGGAAGTCGGCGTAACGCGCCAGCTCCGGGGTGCCGCGGAAGAGCCGCCGGCACTTCGGGAGGTCGCTCTCCTCCAACTGCTCCTGCAAGGCGATGGTGTGGGTCGAGACGATTAGCGGCCGCGATTGATCGACGGCGTGGATGATCCCCGGCACGAGGTATGCGAGGGACTTGCCCACGCCCGTGCCCGCTTCGAACAGCAGCGGCTCGTCGTCGGCTAGGGCCCCGGCGACGGCCCGCGCCATCTCCTCTTGCTGCGCGCGGTACTCCAGACCGAGGGCCGTGCGCAGCCAGCCTTGTGCCGCGAAGGTGCGCGCGGCCAGCTCCGGCGCGAGGGCCGGCGGCGGCGGGCTGGAATCGGTGTCGTCGCGGAGGCCGATCATCGCGGGCGATAAAGGAAGCCCCGGCCTGCCGCCGCCCGCAATTGAAATTGCCGCCCGCCGCCCTCCCCCGCACTTTGCCGTGATGATCGAGCAACCGGGCGCGGGGGAGGACTGGGTCGCCGGCCTTGCTCGCTTCCTACGCGACGAGCCGGGCGTCAACGCGGTCCGCATCGATCCCGCCTCGCGGCGAGTCTCCGTAGCCACCTGGGGCCGCGATCCCGTGCTAGGGCTGGAGGAACGCCTCGCGGCCACGATCGCCGCCGTCGCCGCCCGCGGCGTCGATACCCCGGGGCCGGCGCCCGCCGGGTTCCGCCTCCGGCGCGAGGGCGGGTTGACCGAACTCGGCCGCCTCGCCGGGCCCACCGCCGAGAAGCTCTGGCTCTGGCGCGAGATGGAGTGGCCCGAGATCCGCGCTGAGCCCGCGCCCGAGGAACAGGAATGGAAGCTCCTCGCCCTGCTGGCCACGCTCTGCGGCGCCGCCGGCCTCGCCGCCTCCGCCGCCAGCCACTTCCTCCCGGACTGGCCCTGGCTCGCCCGCGGGCTCTTCCTCGTCGCTCTCTTCGCCGGCGGCTGGGACGCTGCGATCGACACTTGGGAAACCCTCCGGAAGCGCGCGATCGACATCCATTTCCTGATGCTCGCGGTGGCGGCCGGCGCGGTCGCCATCGGCGCCTGGGGCGAGGCCGTGCTCCTCCTGTTCCTCTTCTCCGCTTCCGGCGCGATGGAGGGCTACGCCCTGCACCGCACCCAGCGCGAGGTCGGCTCACTGCTCAAATCCGCCCCGAAACAGGCGACGCTCCTCGATGCCGACGGCGGCGAACACGGGGTCTCGGTCGACGCGGTGCGCCCCGGCCAGCGCCTGCGCGTCCGCCCGGGCCAGGCCTTCGCCGCCGACGGACGCGTGGCCGCCGGGCGTAGCGCCTGCGACGAGTCCGCCCTCACCGGCGAGGCCAACCCGGTTCCCAAGGCTCCGGGCGACCCCGTCTACAGCGGTACCCTCAACCTCTGGGGTCAGGTCGACTTCGACGTCACCCGGCTCCCGGCAGAAAGCACGCTCCAGCGCATCATCCGGCTTATCCAGACCGCCCAGAGGCTTAAGGCCCCCAGCGAGCGCCTCACGGACCGCTTCGGCACCGGCTACACCTACCTGGTCATCGGCGGCTCCGGCCTGATGTTCCTCGTCTGGTGGCTCGGCTTCGGCCTGCCCGCGTTCGCCCCGGACGGCGAGACGCGCTCCGCCTTTTACCGGGGGATGACCCTGATGGTCGTCGCCAGCCCCTGCGCCCTCGTCCTCTCGATCCCCTCCGCCATTCTGGCCGCGATCGCCTGGGGTGCCCGCCACGGGGTGCTCTTCCGCGGGGGAGCCGCGATCGAGCGATTGGCCGACATTGACGCGGTGGCCCTCGACAAGACGGGCACGCTCACGACGGGGGAACTCGCCGTGGCCGGCTGCGAGAGCTTCCCGCCGGGCCGCGAACGCGAGGTGCTGGAACTGGCGCACGCCCTCGAGGCCAAGTCCCACCACCCCATCGCGCGCGCCATCGTCCGCCACGCCCGGGCCGCCGGCATCCGCGAGTTGCCAGTCGAAGACTTCCGCTCACTCACTGGCCAAGGCCTCCAGGGCCGGGTGGGGGAGTCCACCCTCCTGCTCGGCCGCCGGGAACTGCTCGAGGCCGGACCCCTGGCCGCTTGGGTGCGCCAGCTCCCGCCCGCTGACGCCGACCTGAGCGAGGTCTGGGTGCTCGGCCGCGACCTAGTCGGCCGCCTTCTGCTGCGGGACCAGATCCGCGCCGAATCTCGCCGCGTGCTTGCGGAACTCCGCCGGTCCGGCATCCGCACGGTGATGCTCACTGGGGACCGCCGCCACGCCGCGGAGGCAGTTGCGCGTGAGCTCGGGGTCGCCGAGGTCCGCGCCGGCCTCAGTCCCGAGGACAAGGTGGCCGCGATCCAGGCCCTGCGTGCGGAGGGCCGGGTGGTCGCGATGGTCGGGGACGGGGTCAACGACGCCCCCAGCCTGGCCGCCGCGGACGTCAGTGTGGCGATGGGGGCGCGCGGCAGCGACGCGGCCCTCGAGCAGGCGGAGGTGATTTTGATGCACGACCGCATCGACAACTTCCTCGCGGCGGCGCGGCTCAGCCGCCGGGCGCGCGCCATCATCCGCCAGAATTTGGCCCTCTCCCTCGGGGTGGTCCTCGTGATGGTCGTAGCCACCACCATCGGAGCCGTGCCGCTGTCCATCGGCGTCGCAGCCCACGAGGGGAGCACGCTAATCGTGTGCCTGAATTCCCTTCGTTTGCTCTTCGGGCGGGCCGGGTAACTTTTATTCTCGCCAAGCCGTCCACGCCCTCAGGTCCCTCGTTCCCCCTCCGCGGATGAACCCCACGATCGTCCCGCTGCTTCTGAGCGCCGCCGGCCTTTTCCTAGCGGGGTGCACGCTCCCGTCCTCCCGCCGGGTCGTTCCCGCGGGGCAGGCGAACGTCCTGCAACGGAGCGACCTGGGCGTGGTCACCAGCGTGCGGGAGGTGAACATCGAGGGCCGGCGCACTGGCCTCGGCACCCTCGGCGGCGGGATGGTGGGGGCGGCGGCGGGCAGCGGGGGCCGGGGCGTGGGCGGCGCCCTGGTGCAGGCCTCGGCAGCGGTGGCTGGCGCGGTGGTGGGACAGGCGGTGGAGGAAGCGGCGACGCGCCAGCGGGCGCAAGAAATCACCGTGCGGCTGGAGGACGGCAGCACGGTGACGGTGGTGCAGGAGGCCTCGACGGGGCTGTTTAGGGACGGCGACCGAGTGCGGGTGCTGCACGGCGGCGGTCAGGCCCGGGTGACGATGGCGGTGCCCTGAGGGTACCACCGCAGTTTCACCGATGTATGCTTCCCTCGTGCCGGATTTGGGTCAGGTGGCGCTCGCCGTGCGGGATGTGGCGGTGGCGAAGCGGTTTTTCGCGGAGGTGCTGGGCCTGCGGCCGCTCTTTCATGCGGGTCCCCGGCTTTCGTTCCTCGGGTTGGGCGCGGTCCGGCTGATGCTCACGGTGCCGGATCGGACGGGGGAGGCAGGGCGCAACTCCGTGTTATATTATCGGGTTGCGGGACTGGAGGAGTAGGATCGGCGCGTGGTGGCGGGTGGGGCGGTTCCGGAGCGGGCGCCTGGGCTGGCGGCACGGTTGTCGGATCACGAACTCTTGCCGGCTTTCGTACGCGACCCCGATGGCAATCTGGTGGGCCGAATGGAGGAACGGCACGAGCGCGGTTCTCTCGCGATCGCCGTTGGCGCTGAGCCCGGCATGGACGCGGGGGCGTCCCCGGCGGGGCCGCGCCGACCGCTGCAGGCCGCGCGCAGCCGCCGGTCCGACTTGCCTTCCGCCCGGCCGAAGGGACCCCGAGCTACTTAGCTCCGCGCCCGGCCCGCTGCCGGAGGAGCCTTACCAGCGGTAGGATACCGTCGTGCCGATCGTGATCGGAGGGAGGTAGATGGCCCGCGAGCCAAGCTGACCGCTCTGGCTGGTGCCCGCGTTGTTGGAAACGAGGGCGCGGTTGTTCGTCAGGTTGTCCACCCACAGTGAGAGGTCCCACTTGTCCCGGTAAAGCCCCACGTTGGCATCGTACTTCGTGTAGGCCGGGTAGAGGTTGTTGGTCGCGCTGCTCCACTGCAGCTTGTCCACGCGGCGTAGCCGCAGGGAGGCCGTCAGCTGGAGTCCCTCCCGCAGCGGCGTCGAGAAGCGCAGACCGGCGAAGTGCTTCCACTTCGGCGCACCCCAAGTGGAGAGCCCGGCGGTCGTGATCAGATCCTCCCCGCTGGGCACGGTGTAGAGCGGGACCACGCGCCGCTCTATGAATCGCGCGCTCGTGGTCGAGGTCTTGTAGTTGATGCTCCACTGGCGGTTGATCCGGTAACGGAATGCCGCCTCGAGGCCGCGGGACCGGATGTTGCCTCCGTTGACCAGACCGTTGATCGGGAAGAGGTCGTCGATCGTCTGACTGAAGCCCACTTGGGGGTTCTTCCACCGCATTTCGTACACTGCCGTCTGAACGTAAAGGTCTCCCTTCAGCAGGTATCCCTTCAGGCCGCCCTCGAAGTTGTTCACCGAATCGGGCTCGTAAGCGCGGGCCTGCGGGCTGACGACCTTGCCCGCATAGTCGCGGAACCCGTTCGCCCCGCCGCGACGGTAACCCTGGGAGAAGGTGGCATAGCCCAGCAGTTGGTCCGAGAACTGGAAGGAGGAGTTAAGCTTGAAGTAGGTCCGGCCCTTCTGGGACTCGGTGCGCTCGGTGAGGCGGCTCGTCGGTCCGGTGTAGTCGCGGATGTTGGAGAGACCGTCATCCTCGTAGCTGAAGCTGCGTAGACCAGCGGTCACATTCCACAGGCGGGAAAATCGGAAGTTCGCCTCCCCGAATAGCGCGCGCTCCTGGTAGTCGGTCTGCTGGTTCTCGCGGTAGCCCTCGTTATTCCGGCGGGTTGGGTCTGCGACCACGAAACGCGCCCCGGCGAGGTCCAGGCCCGGGACGTACTCGCTGAAGCGCAGGCTGCGCCGGGTCTTGGTGTAGAACAGGCCGGTGATCCAGCTGACCGGACCGGCGGCGTCCTTCGAGCTCAGCCGCGTCTCGTGCACGAGCCCGCGGTGGTAATTGTCAAAGGTGATGAACGCGGGTCGGCCGTTGAAGGCGGCGTTGTTGATGTTCAGCTGCGGGCTGATGTAGTTGTAGTAGGTGTTCCCGGCCGCGGTGTAGTCAGCCTGCCCCAGCTTCCGGTCCGTGTAGTCGCCCGTCGACGAGACCAGACGCGCGAAGCCTAGGTCCCAGTCGAGTTCCAGCGAGTCCATGCGGATGCGCCGGTCCGCGTACTCCTCGTTGGGGGAGATGATCGTGTGCTCGTTGAACACTTGGCGGGTGGCGAGCGGCGTCGGCGCTCCCGGCTCGGGATTCCGCGCGATCGGGAACAGTTGCGTGCCTGAGGTGCCGTGGGCGTCCTGCGCCTGCTCCGCGTGGGAGACGCTCAGGGTGAGGGTGGGGGTGGCCTTCCAGCGGAGCGTGGCCCGCCCGCCGGTGACCCTCTGCCAGTCATCCTCCTCATAGCGCTGCTGCCCCGCGTTGGGCGTGCCGATCCAGGCCGGCGTCGGCGCCCACGGACGCGAGACGACTCGGTCGGTGAACCCGGCCTCGTCCAGATGGGAGAGCGAAACGCGCAGAGCGAGGTTCGGCGTCAGGGGCACGTTCACCACAGTGTCCGCATCGAAGGATAGGCCGCCGTGCTTCGTCTCTGAGACGGTGCCGGAGATCCGGCCTTCGAGCTTCCCGAAGCGGGGCTGGTTGGTGATGTAGCGGATCGTGCCGCCCAGCGAACCCGCCCCGTACAGCGTTCCCTGCGGTCCAATCAGCGTCTCCGCGCGCGCCACATCCTTGATTCGGAAGCCGATGTTCGGCAGCGGGGTGTCGTCCAGATAGTAGGACAGGGTGGAGCGCACGAACTGCTCCAAGTTGTTGGCGTTGGCATTCCCCGTGTTGAGCCCGCGCACCGTCACATTGTCCGCGAAGCGCGCGCCGCTGAGGGGGGCGTTGATGGCCTCGCTCTCCGCCATCAGCCGCTTAATGTCCGTGATGTTGTACTCCCGCAGCGCGTCCTCCGTGAGGACACTGACGTTGATCGGGACCTTGTACGCCTCGAGGGCCCGCTTGAACGAGGTCACGACAACCTTTTCCTGCTGGATCACCTCCTCTTTCGCTTCCGGCTTGGTCACGGTGACGGAGGCGCGGTCGACGGCGGCGGGCGAGGCGGGGGTGGTCTGCGCCTGGGCGCTGAGCGGAAGCAGCCCGGCGAGGAGCAGGCAGAGGCGGGTAGGTGGGTGGTGCATCGGGTGGGCGGGTGAAAGTCTAAGGCTGGGGGGGCCGGCCTTGGCGCCCGAATGCGCCGGTGAGCGAAGGGGCAAGGCCCTGATCGAAAAGCTGAGTCCGCCCGAGAAAACACTGAAAAGCAACAATATCAGCGGAGTCTGAGACAAGGAGGGTTCTTGCAACCCGCGGAGCAATCGCGAAACGCTTCCGGGAGGTTTGATCCAGGGCGGGGGGGCAGAGTGCAAAGGGCGCTGCCTCCCCGAACCGGTTTGGCAAGGGCAAAGGAATGCGGTGGTCCTGATTTCCGGTCTGCCGCGCCTGGGAGATGAAAGCAACGACGCTCCGGTTTGGCCTGCTCACGGATCCCGCGTGGCCGAGCCGGACCCTCTGTTTTCGATCCGCCCCCACTACCGCGACTGGGCTGTCCGTTCGCGACCCTGTCAGTGCGCCTGCGACCGCGGTTCGGGGAACCCTTCGCCGCGCTCGCGCTGGAAACGGGGATCCGCCTATGACGAAGGCAGGGTAACACCGCCTGCAGCTTCATCCTGACGCCGGCGTGGTGAAGTCCGCCTCGAGGCACACGAGGCACACATCGTCCTCGAACTCGCCCCGGCCGCAGTGCGCCCGCACGTGCTCGAGGACCGCCGGGATCACCGCCCCAGCCGGCGCCGTCGCCAGGGTGTCCCGCAACCGGTCCACGCCAAAGAATTCGCCCGCCGCGTTCGCCGCTTCGAACACCCCGTCGGTGAAGGCCAGCAGGGTGCTTTCGGCCGGGAAGGGCACCTCGTGGCGGCTGTACGAGAAGTCCCCGAGCAGGCCCGCCGCCGGCTCCGGATCCTCGGGGGCCAGCCGCCGGATCGTCCCGCCCGCCCCCCGCAGCAGCGGCGGTGGGTGGCCGGCGTTGCTGTAAACCAGCGTCCCCTCGTCGAGGTCGATCACCCCGAAGAAGACGGTCGCGAAGACCGGCTGGCCGGTCTGCTCGACGATGGGCATCAGGCTCCGATTGATCTCCCGCAACACGTGCGGCGGCTCGCCCGCCCGCGGGCCCATCTCCTCAACCACACCGCGCAGGAGGGCCGTCAACAGCCCCGCCCGCACGCCGTGGCCCATCACATCGCACACCAGCAGCCCACAGCGCCGCTCGCCGAGTTTCAGCAGGGTGAAGAAGTCCCCGCCCAGGGTCGCGGTCGGCAGGTATCGGTGGCTGCAGCGCAGGGCGCTCGCCCCCGGGGTCCGCCCGCCCGCAAAGTGAGGGGGCGCCCGGTCCAGAAACGCCTCCTGCACTTGCCGCGCCATCACCAGATCCGCCTCCATCTCCGCGCTCCTCCGCCGCAACTCCTCCTCGGCGCGCTTCCGCCGGGTGATGTCATGGCTGATGCCCACCAGACCCACCACCTGATCCCGCGCGTCCCGGAACAGCACCTTTGTGACGAGCGACCAGTGCACGTCGCCCGCCGGGCCGAAGTCCGACTTCTCCTGGTTGATGATCGGGGGTCCGCCACCCAGCACCTGCTGGTCGTCCGCGAGGGCCTGGCGCCCGCGCTCGCCGGGATAGCAGTCCAGCGTCGTCCGGCCCCGCACCTCCTCCGGCGAACTCGCCCCGAGCGATGCCAAGTGCGCGCGGTTGTTCAGGACGTACCGCGAGGCAGTGTCCTTCACGTACAGCCGGCTCGGGAGGTGGTCGATAATGGTACGCAGCAGGATGCGCTCCTCGTTCAGCCGCTCCTCGGCCTCCTTCGCGGCGGTGATATCCCTCGTCAGGCCAAAGGTCCCGATGATCCGGCCCGCGGTGTCGCGCCAGGGCATTTTGGTGCTCGAAGCCCAGCCTTGGGTGCCATCGCGGCGGGTCAGCCGCTCGACCTTCGCAATCACCGGTCGCCCGCTCCGGATGATCTCTTGCTCGTCCGCGAAGGCGCGCTCCGCATGCTCGCGGGCGAAATAATCGAAGTCCGTCCGGCCGACGCACTCCTCCGGCGACGCCGCGCCGAGGGAAAGGGCGTGCGCGTGGCTGTTGCGGACAAAGCGGCTCTCGCGGTCCTTGAAGTAGATCCGGTCCGGGCTGGTCTCCATCAGCACCCGCAGCAGCGAGGCCTCGAGAGAGTCGGCGGCGCCCGGCGTCGGTAGCGGAGGATTGGTGCTCATCGGGCGGGGAAGCGGGGTCAGCGGCGGCGGCGGCCTGATGGTGAGGTGCTCTTGCCCGCCGAGAGCGTGCCGTCGGCGGCCATCTCCTTGATCACGGTGGTCAGGTAGGGGATCAACTGCTTCTTGCGGCTGACCACCCCGGGCAGGTCAAAGAGGTCGTCCAACTCCCGACGGGCATAGCGAATTTGCTCGAGGAACGCGTTCTCGCCCTTCACCAGCAGCAGGGAGTTTTGGGTGTTGATGTCCGTGACCAGTAGGGCCGCGAACGCGAGGCGCTCCCCTTCGCGCAGTTCCTGCACCGCGCGGGCGATCCCCTTCGCGTTGGCCTCGAAGTTGCCGAACCCGAGCTCCTCCACCTGTGACACCGAGAAGCGCACGCCCTCCTCCTCGTACACCTTGAAATCCGAGCGCACCATCTTGTCTGGCGTCTGCGCCAAAATGACCGAGCCCGAGCTGAAGATCTCCTCCGCCAAATGGTTGGAGTCGACGCCCGCGATCTCGCCCAGCCAGGCCAGAATCAGGGCGTCCTTCCTCGTGGTCGTGGGTCCCTTTAGGTGCAGGGTGTCCGAAATTAGCCCGGACATCATTATCCCAGCGATCGGCGGCGAGGGCTGCAGGCCCTCCCGCCGGAACAGGTCCGCCACGATGGTGCAGGTGGAGCCGACGGGCTCGTTGATGAACAGGATCGGCTGCGCGGTATTAAGACTGCCCAGTCGATGGTGATCGATGATCTCGGCGATGGCAACCTCCTCCGCTCCGGGCACCGCCTGCGTCAGCTCATTGTGGTCCACCAGTACGAGACGGGTGCGCACCGGCTTGAGAATATCGCTCTTGGTCAGAATGCCGGCAAGGCGGCCCTCGTCGTCCGTCACCAGCACCGCCTGCGTGCTCAGCCCGAACTGCTTGCGGGCGTCCGCCACCCGGGTGTCCGCGTCGACGGTGAGGAAGCTGCGGTCGATGACGCGTTCCAGGTTGGAGGCGGTGCGCACGACCCACGCGGTCGTCGCGGAGTCGTACGGGCTGGAGATGATGCTGACCCCGCGCTCACGGGCAGCGGCCTCCACCTCCGGAGCGACCGGCAGGCTGCTCGTGACCACCAGCGCCCGAATGCCAAGGTCGATCGCCCGCCGCTGCACGTCGCCGCGGTCGCCGACGATGATAATCGACTGCTCGGCGGGGATGTTCTCGCGCACGGAAATGCTCCAGAACGAGCGGATGTCCATCGTGCCCAAGCGCACAAAGAGGTCCTCGACCCGCTCAGCATCGACGAGATGGATCGCCTGGCCTTTGAGGGCCCGCGCGATGGCGGCGAGGGAGCTGTGCACCTGCCGCATCAGGCGTGGCTCGCTCACGCGCGGGATGAAGACGCCGCCCAGCTGCGCGAGGCTGATCAGGCCGACCGGTTTACGCCGCGTGTTGGCCGCGGGCAGAACCCGCACCTGGTGGCGGTCGATCAGCTCGAGTGCCTCCGCGCAGGTCGCCTGATCGTTAACGTGGACCACCTCATTGGTCATCACGTCCCGCACCCGTGGTGAGACGTCGCTGAGGTAGTGGGGCAGGGGGACGCGGAACCGCGTGAGGATCGCGTCGATGCGGGCGTTTGAGTTGCCGCAGCGGGCGGCCACAAAGCCGGTCTCGCCCTTGGCTTCCTTAAATGCGGCGTAGGCGATCGCGGAACACATCGCGTCCGCATCCGGATTGCGGTGTCCGACCACGTAGGTGACGCCGCCGGCGGCGGAGGCGGGCGCCGAACGGGGAGCGGCGACGTTGGCGGCACGGGGCGGAGTCATCGGCGTGGTCGACAAAGGAAACAGAAGCCGAGGAGGGAGGCAGAGAACGCTCTGGTCCGCAAGCGGATGCCGAAATCACGAATTACGCTTCAGGACGGATTGACGCGCGGTGATTCGGGCCGTGGTGGCCTCAGGGTGGGGCGTGACTCCGTGGCGGTCGTTTACCCCGGCGGCCTGACTCGGGCTCGCGGCGTGCACCTGAGTTGGGGCGACTATTTTAGACCTTGAACCGCACGCGCGCTGGGGCGGCGCGCTCTGACTCAAGGGTGCCTTCAGTGATCCTCCATTGTGCCTTCGTACATCGTCCGACCAGCCGGTTTTCTGGGCCGATTCCCGGTTCCCGAAAGCCGGCGGCGGGCTCAAATCGACTCTAGGCAAGAAGATGCCTCGGTGGGTTTAATTGCCAGCAGGCAGATAGTTGTGAAACTAAAAAACCCCCGCTTTTCGGGGCTGCGGGGGTGCAAAGATCAAACCGGCCGCGGGAAAGGACAGATTCCGATTTGGGGGGCAGGAGGCTGAGGTCTTGACTCCAAAATAGCCTCTCGTGCCCAACCGATCGCGCTACCGGCAGAGGTGCCGGCTCAGGGCCCGCGCTGGGCAGTGGTGCCGCCGGCGGTGCCGATCATTCCGGCAGCGCCCGAGGCGGGCGGAATGCCGTAGATGCGGGCGCTGAGGTTCGCGTTCGTGACGTTGAAGGGCACCGCCTGCCGGATGTTGTTGGGGCGCGTGGTGCTGGTCGAAGTGGGGTTATTCGAAATGAAGGGGGCGGGGTTATTGGTGTTCGGATAGAACGAGATGTTTCCGCCCAGGAAGGCGATGTAGCCGCCGGTGGCCTTGTAGACGCCCGAGGTCTCGCTCCACAGGCCGTTGGTCTGCAGGCCGCGGGTGTAGGCGATCGGGGTGGTGGCGGGGTCGCTCATCTTGACGCCGCCGACGAATTCCCAAGAAGGGGATCGGCCAGAGGTGAAGGAGGTGTGCAGCGTGTTGCGCTGGTTGGAAGGCTGGATGATGAACGTCGGGAACGTACCGCTGAAGGCCGGATCGTTCTTTGAGAAGAAGAAGGTGGGGTCGGTCAGGATGTTATTCTTGGCAAGGATGCCGGGCCACTTCCAAGCGAGTTGGGGGGCGTTGAGCACCGAGTTCGCGATGTTGATCGGATCCGGCAGGCGGTCTTGGTTGTCGCCGGCGTAGATCTGCGCGGCCTTGAGTACCTCGCGGAGGTTGTTGGCATCGACGGCGCGCTGCGCCTTCTCGCGGACCGTGCCGACCGTCGGGATGACGATGGCGGCAAGGATGCCGATGATGGCGATGACGGTGAGCAGCTCAATCAGAGTGAATCCGGGGCGACCGACAGGGGCGCCGAGGTTGGAGGCGGGGCGGGAGAGGGTCATAATTGAGGTCAAGGTCGCGGTAAGACGTGAGTCAATTGGGAAGGGTTTCGGTGAAAAAACCCGGGCTCAAGCAGATTTTGCCCCTGAGGCCGCGCGCTGGGCGGCGGGCTTGACAATCCTGAGGCCGAGCCGAATCCTCATAGGTTCTCCTCCACTCTCTCTTCGGAAAGTGGGCCCTGTGGCCCGCTTTTTTTTTCCCAATTTTCCCGCACCCCCATTCGCCCATGAGCAGCGAAATTCTCTCCGTCCTCGAGTACATGGAAAAGGAAAAGGGCATCCCGCGCGCCGAGATGATCGCGACGATCGCGAATGCCCTGAGGTCGGCCGCCCAGAAGGGCGTGAACTCCGGTCAGGAACTGCGGATCGAGATCAACCCGCGCAACGGTCAGCTGCAGGCCTGGTGTCTGCTCAAGGTGGTCGATTCGGTCAGCAATCCCCGAACGGAGCTGCACGTTGAGAAGGCGCAGGCCCTTAAGCCCGGCGCGGTGATCGGGGAGGTGCTGGAGAAAGCGATCGACCCCTCCTCCCTCGGGCGCATCGCAGCCCAGACCGCTCGGCAGGCGGTAATGCAGCGCCTTCGGCAATTTGAGAAGGACCGCATTTACGACGATTTCAAGGACCAGGTCGGTAACATCGTCACAGGCACGGTGCGGCGCCGCGAGCGCAACGACCTGTTCATCGATCTGGGCAAGGCCGAGGCCGTGATGCCCGCTAAGGAACAGGTGCCGGGCGAGGAGTATCAGCCCGGCGAGCGCATCCGCTGTCTCCTGCTCGAAATCCAGAGCACGCCGCGCGGGCCCGAGATCGTTCTTAGCCGCGCCAGCCCCCGTTTTGTCCGCCGCCTCTTCGAGCTCGAAGTGACGGAGGTGGCGGACGGCACGGTAAAGATCGAGGCCTTCGCCCGCGAGCCGGGCTACCGGACCAAGATCGCCGTCACCAGCACCGACCCCAAAGTGGATCCGGTGGGGGCCTGCGTTGGCGCGCGCGGCGCCCGGGTGAAGACGATCGTCCGCGAGCTGGGGGGGGAGAAGATCGACATCATCAAGTTCTTCGCGGATCCGCGAGAAATGGTGATCGAGGCCCTGAAGCCCGCGATCCCGCGCGAGATCGTCCTCGATGAGAAGGCTCGCCGCATCCTGCTTCGGGTCGCCAACGACGACTTGGCCATCGCGATCGGCCGCAAGGGCCAGAACGCTCGGCTGACCTCCCGTCTCGTCGGCTGGCGAATCGACATTGAGGAGTTCCGCGCGGTTGGCGCCGACCCGGAGGGCGATGCGAAGCGCAAGCTGGTCGCCGGCCTCGGGGTGGCCGAGGACCTCGCCCTACGCCTGGTTAAGGCGGGCTTTGTCTCGCTTGAACTTTTTGAAGGCGTGGAGGCGGCCGACCTTGAGGGCGCCGGCTTTAGCCCCGAAGAAGCTGGCCTTGTCATCCAGCGCGTCGCCGCTCAGGCGAAGTAACCCGCAGAGTCTTGGTCCGACCGCATGAGCATCCGCATCCATAAACTCGCCGAGGAGCTCGGCTTGGACAACAAGGAGATGATGGCCCTGCTCAAGGAGCGCCGGATCATTGGCCAAGACGTCAAATCGGTCTCAAGTACCGTGGACAAAATCAGCGCTGCGGCGCTGCGCGAGGAGTTCGCCCCGCGCCGTCCGTCCGCGGAGGCCCCGGCCCCCGAGGCCGCCCCGGCGGAGGCCCCGGCGGCGGAGGCTGGCCCGCCCCGGGTGAGCCTTCCCTCCGGCGTCTTCGTCAAGAGCCGGCAGGACATCGAGCGGGAGCGCGAGGCCGCGGCCGTGGCCAAGGCGGCCGCCACTAAGGCCGTCTCCAGCCCTCCGCCGCCCCCAGCACCCCCGCCTCCGCCACCTCCGGCTGCACCTGCGGCGCCGAAACCCATCTCCGCCCCGCCCGTCCGCCCTGCTGTGCCTAAGCCGATCTCGGTGCCGCCGCCCGTTTCCGCCCCGCCCCTGGTCTCGCGGCCCCCGACGACGGTTCCCCCGAGTTCCGCTTCGTCGGTCGCCCGCCTGCCGGTCGCGGTGAACGCTCCCCCACTCCGTCCGTCCCCGTCCCCTGGGCTAGCCCCGGGGCTGCCTTCCGTGCGTCCGTCCGCTGTGGTCCCGCCAGCCGCCCCGGCGCCCTCCGTCCCCGCACCTCGGCCCCCCGCGCTGCCCCCGGCTTTGCCGCCCCGCGCCGCGGCGCCTGCTCCCGTGATGGCGCCGAAGGCGCCACCTTTGCCGGGTAGCGCCGCCTCGGCCCCGGTCGTCCACATCACGATGCAGGGCGACGTCAAGGTCCTGCACCTCAAGCCGCCCATCGTGGTGCGGGACTTCGCCGCCGCACTCAGCCTGAAACCCTTTAAGCTGATCTCGGAGCTCAATCAGTTGGTGGGCTTCGCGGCGATGAACTCCACCATTGAAGAGGCCGTCGCCCAGAAGGTGGCCGAAAAGTACGGTTTCCTGCTTGAGATCAAGCACCGCGGGGACGTTGCCGCCCAGCAGGCCGCCAAGGAGAAGAAGGAGAAGAAGCAGCCCGAGGAGGACGAATCCAAGCATTTCGTCCCGCGGCCCCCGGTGGTCTGCATCCTCGGCCACGTCGACCATGGAAAGACCTCCCTCCTCGACGCCATCCGCAAGGCCAACGTGGCCGCCGGTGAGGCGGGCGGCATCACCCAGCACATCGGCGCCTACCAGATCGAGTTTAACGGCCGGAAGCTCACCTTCCTCGACACCCCCGGGCACGCCGCCTTCACCAAGATGCGCGCCCGCGGCGCCAGCGTCACCGACATTGCGATCCTCGTGGTGGCGGCGGACGACGGCTTTATGCCGCAGACGGAGGAGGCCCTGAAGATCGCCCTCGCCGAGAAGCAGTCCCACCCGGAGCGCTTTGCCCTACTCGTTGCGGTCAACAAAATGGACGTCAAGGGCGCCAATCTGGACCAGGTCAAGAACCAGATGCAGCAGCGCGGTATCGCCCCCGAGGATTGGGGCGGGGAGACGATCACCGTCCCTGTCGCCGCGATCAAGAACCAGGGCATTACCGAGCTGCTTGAGATGATCCTGTTGCAGGCGGACGTCCTCGAGCTGAAGGCCAACCCAAAGGCCGAAGCCAGCGGGCTGATCATCGAGTCCGAGATCGACTTCGGTCGCGGCCCCCTCGCCACGGTCATCGTCCAGCGCGGCACCCTGCGGGTGGGCGACGCCCTCGTGAGCGGCCCGAATTACGCCAAGGTCCGGGCAATGTTCGACGACCAAGGCCGCAACGTGAGGGAGGCCACCCCCGGTACCCCCTTGCGGGTCATCGGTTGGTCCGGCACCCCAGACAGCGGCGCCGCCTTCAAGGCGGTCAAGAACGCCCGCGAGGCCGAGAAACTCGCTGAGGAGGAGTCGCTCCGCTTGAAAAAGGAGGCGACCACCGCTGCTGCAGTCCCCAAGGAAGTCTCGGTCGAACGTCTCTTCGCCAACATCGCGGCCACCCAGGCCAAGATTCTGAAGGTCATCATCAAGACGGACGTCTTCGGCTCCTCCGAGGCGGTTCGGGTCGTCCTCGACGGCATCAAGAGCGCGAAGGTTCAGCTGGAGATCGTTTCCATCGAGGTGGGCCTCGTCACCAAGAACGACGTGCTCATGGCCGGGGCCTCCGGAGCCCTCATCATCGGGTTCCATACCCGGCTGGAGAACGGCGTCACCCCGCTCGCCAAGCACCACGGCGTGCGCATCGAGACCTACGACATCATCTACGAGATGGGCGACAAGGTCCGCGAGATGATGGCCGACCTGCTCGATCCCGACCTCAAAGAGATCAAGACAGGCGCGGCGGAGGTCCGGCAGGTGTTCCCTTTGGCCAAGGGCTTTGTTGCCGGCTGTCTCGTCACCGAAGGCAAGATCAACCGCAACGCCAGCGCGCGCCTGCGGCGGGGCCGGGAGATCCTGCACGAAGGCCGCGTCGGCACCCTGCGCCGGTTCAAGGACGATGCCAACGAGGTCCGCGCGGGCCTCGAGTGCGGGATCAAGCTGGATGATTTCAACGGCTACGCGAACGGCGACGTGATCGAGTGCTTCGAGGTGCAGAAGGTCCGGGCTTCCCTGTAGGCCCGGCCCGTCCGCCCTGATCTTCCCCACCCCGGCGATGAGCAACCGCACGGTGCGCGTTAACGAGCTCGTCCAGCGTGAGCTGGGCGACATCCTGCGCCGCCGCTACCAGTCGGAAGCGGTGCACGTCACGATCACCGAGGTCCGCGTCTCGCCGGACCTGCGGGACGCGCGGGTGTTCGTGGCGGTGGTGGGGGACGCCGAGGCCGCCGAGGCCAAGCTCCGCTGGCTGCGGACGCAGGCCGGGGTCATCCGCGCTGAGGTCGGCCGCCGGATCGTGCTTAAGTACCTGCCCAAATTTGAATATGTGCTGGATCATTCGACCGCCCGCGGCGCCCGGATCCTGCAGGTGCTGGACGAGGTGACGCCGCCCGCGACCACCCCGGCACCCGCGCTGGAGCCGGAGCCGAAGGAGTGAAGATGGAAATCTTTTTTCCGGAGTTGCGGCCGTCCTTCTCCCTGCTGCTGGACCGCGTGGCCGGCCTGCCGGTCGCCGTTTGCGGGCACGCGCGGCCCGATGGCGATTGCATCGGCTCCCAGGTGGCCCTGGCCCGAGTGCTGGCGGCCCGAGGGCAGAATGTCATCTGCGTGAACCCGGACCCCGTGCCCCGGCGCCTTCAGTTTCTAACTGTCGGGCTGGAGTTCCGCCGAACGGACGAGGTCCTCCGTGACCCCGTGGCGCGCGTCGCGATCTTCGTCGACTGTGCGGACCACGCCCGCGGGGGCGAGCGGCTTAAGGCCCTCTTCCCGCGCCCGGTCGGCGTGATCGACCATCACCTCTCGAATGCCGGCTTCGGCGAGGTGGATCTCATTCAACGCACCTCCGCGGCGACCTGCGAGATCCTCGCCGGCCTCTTCCTCGACGCGGGGCTGCCGGTCGACGCTACGACCGCGCGGGCCCTCTACGCCGGCATCCTGACGGACACGGGACAGTTCCGCTTCCAGTCGACCAGTCGGCGCTGCTTCCTCTTGGCGGGGGAGTTGGTTGCCCGGGGTGCGGCCCCGGCGGAAGTGGGTTTCGAGCTCTACGAGCGGGAAACCCCGGGCAAGTTGCGTTTGCTCCAGCGGTTTTTGGCTTCGCTGAGGCTGGAGGCGGGTGGCCGGCTCTGCCTCGGGGTGCTGCCGGCGGGCATCTTTGAGGAAACCGGGTCCAGCTCCGAGGATACCGAGGGCCTGGCCGACTACGCCCGGTGCATCGACGGGGTGGAGATCGGCGCGCTAGTTGAATGGCGCAAGGATGGGACGGCGAAGGCCAGCCTGCGGGCCAAGAAGCCGTCCCTGCGCGTGGACCTGGTGGCGGCGCGATTCAAGGGGGGAGGCCACGCCTGCGCGGCCGGTCTCAGCCTGCCGTCGGCCCCCGCCGATTTCGAAGCACAACTGCTGGCCGCGATGGCCGAACGCCTGCCGGCGTCGCCTGCGCCCTCCCGCTGAATCATGCTGCTGCCCGCTAAGGAGATGGAGGGGATTGTCTTGGTCGACAAACCCGGTGACCACACTTCCCACGACGTCGTGGCCCGCCTGCGCGGCAAGCTGCGGACAAAGCGCGTCGGCCACGCGGGCACCCTCGACCCGATGGCCACCGGCCTGTTGGTCATCCTTGTGGGCAAGGCTACCCGGGTTTCCCAGTACCTGATGGGCGTCGACAAGGAGTACGAGGGGAGCGTGGAGCTGGGTAAGACCACCGACACGCAAGATGCGGAGGGCGAGGTGATGGAGACCCGGCCGGTTCCACCCCTCACTGCGGCGGAGATCCAAAAGGCGATGAACGCGTTCCTCGGGGACCAGTACCAGACCCCGCCGATGTATTCCGCGGTGAAGATTGACGGCGTGCCCTTGTACAGGAGCGCGCGCAAGGGCCAAGAGGTGGAGCGCGAGCCGCGTTTCATCCGTTTGATGGAATGGACTTTGACCGGCTGCGCCCTGCCGCGGTTCGACTTCCGCCTGAAGTGCACCAAAGGCACGTACGTCCGCACCCTGGCCCACGACCTTGGCAACCGCCTCGGCTGCGGAGCCCATCTGGCGGCGTTGCGCCGGACCGGCGCGGGACAGTTCGGAGTGGCGCAGGCGCTGACCCTTGATCAGATCATCGCCTTGCCCCTCCCTGAGATCGAGCGCCGGCTGATTCCCGTGGCCGCGGCAGTGCCCTCCGTGGCGCTCTAAGCGGGGTTTTGGTTATGCCGCCGGAAGTCTTCGCCTCCCTGGCTGCGGTGCCTCCTTATCCCGCCCCGCTGCACTTGGCGGTCGGAATGTTCGACGGGGTCCATCGGGGGCATCAGGCGGTCATCCAGCGCGCGTTGGACGCGGCACGGACCTCCGGCGGGACCGCGGGCGTGCTGACCTTCTGGCCGCATCCGAGTGTCGTGCTGCGTCCCGCGGCGCCGACCCGGGTGATGCAGGATCCGGCGGCTAAGGCGGAGGTGCTCCGGAGGTTGGGGATGCAGCTGATCCTGACGGAGCCGTTTTCCGCCGGGATCGCGGAGGTGGAGGCGCGAGGGTTCGCGGCGTGGCTGCGGGCGCGGCTGCCGGGCCTGGCAGGCCTTTATGTGGGCGAGAACTTCCGTTTCGGCCGCGGCCGCCGGGGCGATGTGGCTTTACTCGCGCAAACCGGTCGGGAAGGAGGGATCGCCGTTGTCGTGGCGCCGCCTGTGCTTTGGGAGGGTGCGCCGGTGAGCAGCACCCGGATCCGGACGCTGCTGGCCGCCGGGGAGATGGCGGCAGTCGCCGGTATGCTGGGCCGCCCCTATGTCTCCCAAGGGCCAGTGGTGACCGGCAAGCGGTTGGGCCGCACTTTAGGGTTTCCGACCCTGAACCTGATCTGGTCGCCACCGGCCGGGCCCCGGTTCGGCGTCTACGCGGTCCGGGTGCGCGGCACCAGCGGAGCGCCGCGACCTGGGGTGGCTAACTACGGCCTGCGCCCGACGCTTGAGCAGGCGACGGATCCCCGTTTGGAGTTACACGTGTTTGGCGACTGTCCCTGGGCCGAGGGGGCTGTGTTGAGCGTGGAATGGGAGCGTTTTTTGCGGCCGGAGCAGGCCTTTCCGGACGTCGCGGCGCTGCGAGTGCAGATCCAGCTGGACTGCGCTGCGGCGCGGGCGGTGCTGGGGCTACCGCCCGCGTGAGTACCGAGGTTTTTCCTTGCGCAACCGCGGGCCGAGACTCTTTCCTGATTTTTCCCACCGGTGCGGACCCTTAGCTCAGTTGGTTAGAGCGTTTCCTTGACATGGAAAAGGTCACTGGTTCGAGTCCAGTAGGGTCCACCAGCGCGCAACTCTTTATCCTGAAGTGTTTAATTTGAGAATAAGTTCGCACCCGCGCGCTTTTCTCCGGGCGCCCCGTCGAGCGAAAGTTTCCTTTGCGGGTTGGGGTCGGGGCGGACGCCCGGGACTGTGAGCGGCGGCAAGACTCAGGTGTTGCCGGAGGAGGCCCAGCGGGTCGCGACTGTGGGGCGCTGGCGCGTGGTCGTGCTCAACGATCCGGTCAACCTTATGTCATACGTGGTCCTCGTGTTCAGGAAGGTGCTGGGCTTCGATGAGTTGACAGCTCGGCGGAAGATGCTGGAGGTCCACGAGCAGGGGCGTTCCGTGGTGTGGATGGGCCTGCGGGAAAAGGCCGAGGCGTATGCTTTCACGTTGCAGCAGTGGCACCTTTCCGCGGTCGTCGAAGCTGATGAAGCGTATTGAGGTCAAATTGGCGGTGCCGGTGGTGGCGCCGCTCCTCGACGTGATCCGGGCGCTTGGCGAAACGCCCTCAGTCGCGGCCCCTGGGGTCATCGTGCCTCCGGATGCCGACCCGGATCTCCAAGGTGCCTGGCTCGGGGAGCTGGTCGCCGCGGAGGCGACCGAAGTGCGAGCCCTTCTGGCGTTGTTCGACGAGGTCTTTTTTCGCGAGGGGATCGTGGCCTTCGACGCGGAAAATGCCGAGATGATCCTCCGCGCCTGCGCGGTCCTCCGCCTGCGCCTCCGGGAATCGTACCTCCGGGCGTGGGGGGACGACGCGCTGGAGAGTGGCGACTTGCAGGCGGGGCCATTCGAGCTTGGCGGCCAAAAGGCGATGGCGTGCTTCCTTTTCCTCGCCACTGTGCAGGAGCTGATCCTGCAGCATCTCGGCGACAACATTCTGGCCAACTGAGCCGCCGGAGTTCGCCGTTGACCGAAAGGTCGGGGGTCTTAAGGGTCCTACTGACACTCTGCGGTGTGCGAGGTGCTTTTAATAACAGCTCGTTGCCTTAGGATTCAATCGGGAGCCGAAGTCCACGGGAGCAATGTCAGGCCGTAAATCGGAAGACAGAAGACCCGGGGATGGCGCCCACCTTAACCTAAAAAGGTCTTGAGCCTTTGAGCATACGGCATCGGCGGAGTGTCCCTTTTCGTTTGAATGGAAAGTCCCTGACTTTCAACCCAGTCGGTGATGGCGATCGTGAAATTTTTTCCCTCCAGGGGGGGGCGGAATGAACCCAACCCCATCGAGGATGCCGCGCGGGTGGCGGGCGGTAGGTCCGCTCCGCCAGGGGCGGAGACGCTGCGCCGCATCTGGATTGCCGTGGATCATATCGCGGTGCGCCAGTTGCTCGAGGCGTTCATTAACCTGATCCCGGGTTTTAAGTTGTTCGGGTGAGCGCGGGCGAGGTGCCCGCTTGTGACGCCGCCCAACGGCCCGAGTTTGAACTGGTGGTGCTGGATCTTATGATTCCAAGGAGCTGGTGCATCAATGCGCTGCAGAAGCTGCGCTCACCGCCGGTGCCGCCGCAGGCCCTCAATCGCTCGCTCGCTCGTTGCCAACCATCGCTGCTCTCGCTCTGATGCGCGGTCGAGCGGTTCGAGCAGTTGGAACGCGCCCTCGGAGACGCGGATCCGGGACCGCGCGAGACATTGGAACTGCGTCCGTGGCTGGACGCGCTTGTCGCTCGTGCCGGGTTGGGTGG
>Ga0194125_10001849_pt1 | contig 35702 bp, 26 predicted proteins | sample TA2KigC250mmetaG_FD_148626 | JGI IMG/M metagenome (GOLD analysis project Ga0194125, IMG submission 148626) | Freshwater microbial communities from Lake Tanganyika, Tanzania - TA2015034 Kigoma Deep Cast 250m | ecosystem: Environmental > Aquatic > Freshwater > Lake | place: Tanzania: Lake...
ATTGGTGGGCGAACCTATAGCTGGAAACTCGTTTTGGCGTCCACACCAAGGTTTCAACGTTAAGCACGTTTCCTTCACCTCAACTGACCATAAGGAATGCTGACCTGCTTCGAAGTCGGCAAGGAGTTTGTCGTCACGCTTGAAAAACACAACCAAATACGCGGGAGGAAGAAAGCGTGTGTCGGAGATTAAGAGTAGGTAATGGGTGGAAACGCTTTCAACAAAACGCCATCGCCGGGGGTATGGTGGATTGTGGCCATCGTGTCGTGACCATTCGCCGACTACCCCAGCTACAGAAATGGCCTCGCCCTCGTTATAAAACGGCCACGTCCTTTGCGAATAAGAGCTGCAACCAATCACGCACAGAGCAATCGTAGTTAGCAATATCAAATCTCGACAGATTAACGTGCAATTTGACCAGAGAACGTTGAACGCTGATTGCCGGTTTCGTGATGGACAACAGCCGAAGCTAGGCGAATTGGTTTTGGCTTGTTGGTTCAGTTCGATGCGTCGTCCTTTCATCGGTGGGAGAATACGCCCGGCGGGGTGAAGGTGACAAGCGTAGAATTGGCGTAGAATTGGCGTTGAAGACGTTGGGGCGTATCTGGGCACTGCCACCATGTTCCGGCCGGACTATAGCTGCGAGCCTGCTCGCGGCCTTGGTTGACAGGATGGATGCGCCCCTGCCGCGAGCAGGCTCGCGGCTACAGTTGGGGATCGGAAACTTTGAAGGAGTGGTTCATCGTCCAGTGTGCTATAGTCCGCCGGTGAAAGTTGAAGGAGATTCGTAATGAGAAGTGACGCGAGCATTTCACGACGTGAGTTTCTGGCGGCGACTGGCATGATGGCCGGCAGCTTGGTTGTGCTTGGCAAGGTTCGGGCGGCAATGCAGACGCCTCATGCGGACATGGCGGCATTGCGGAAAGCGATGATGGATTCGCCGGTTGATGTGGCGTTGCACCGGGCGAGAGTTTTCACAAAAGTTTTCCAGCAACACGAGGCCGAGCCGTGGATTGTCCGCAAGGCGATGGCGTTGCGCGAGTACTTCGAGACGGTGCCGCTCTACCTGCGTCCGCACGACCGCATCGCCGGCTCGATCAGCGAGAAGCCGGGCGCGATGCCGTTGATGGTCGAGCTGGGCATCGCAGACAACAACATCTACACCAGCGAACGCCCCGACCGCGACGATTACCTCAAGGGCAAGGTGCCGTCGGACATCCGCGAGTATTGGGCCAACCGGAACATGTGGGGATTGTTCCGGACGAAAATCGCCGGGCAACAGCCGGTGAAGAGTCACGATGAGTTAAAACAAAATCCCGGCTACAAGTTCATCTCAAACCAGGGTCATCTGTGTCCCAGCTACGAGGAGTTGTTGCGCATCGGCATCGGCGGCTTGCGGAAGAAAGTCGCCGCGCGGCGTCAGGGCGAGACGAACGCCGACAAGCTCGCGTTCCTCACGGCGGCGGAGCACACGTTGGCCGGATTGTCCGCGTGGGCGAAACGTTACAGCAAGTTCGTCAAAGACCCCGAGATGGCGCGTATCTGCGCGAAGATTGCGACGGAACCGCCGGAGACATTCCGCGAGGCGTTGCAACTGGTCTGGCTCGCGTATCAGGCGATTCACATCGAGGGGCACGGTTACTCCTGCACGCCGGACCGGCTCGATCAGTTGTTGTTGCCATTCTACAAAGCCGACAAGCGCGACGACGCCGAGGTCGTGCGGCTCACGGAGAATTTCGTGTTGAAGATGTTCGACAACACGTACTGGGGGCCGGAGCATCACTTGACGCAAGGTTTCGTCGTGAGCGGCTCGACGCCGGATGGGCGCGACCTGACGAACAAGCTAAGCTGGCTGATGCTCGAAGGCGCGACGAACATGGCGTTGCCGGAGCCGTTGGTCTGGGTGCGCTGGCATCCGAAGATTGACCAGAAGTTCTTCGATTTCTGCCTGACGCGGCTCCAGCGGACGACCTGTTTCCCGATGTTCTGGAACGACAAGGTCGTGCCGGAAGGATTGATGGCGCTCGGCGTGAGCCGCGAGGACGCGTTCAACTACGTTCCCGTCGGCTGCAACGAACTCGCCGTCCCCGGCCAGTGTTATTACAACCCCGGCGCAAACGTCAATTACCTCCAAGCCATCGAAGCCGTGCTCACCAGCGGCAAAGGCTACAAGAAACAATGGAAGTGGAACAACGTCGCCCCGGCCACGAAGGATCTGACGACGTTCAACCATTTTGCCGCCGCCGTGGGCGCCTACATGTATCGTCAAGTCGAGCAGTCGTACGCCCGCGATATGAGCGTGTTGAAGGCGCAGATGGAGTGGGGCGTGACGCCGTTGACATCCTGTTTCTTCCACGGTTGCATCGAGCGCGGGCGCGACATGGCGCAGGGCACGAAGTACAACATCCTCTCCTGCGGCGGGATCGGCTTCGCCAACGCCGTGGACTCGATCGCGGCGGTGCGTGAGATCGTCTATCAGAAGAAACTGGCCACGCTCGACGAAGTGGCGACAGCTTGCGCCGCGAACTTCCAAGGCCACGAACGACTCCAAGCGAAGTTGAAGACCGCGTTCAAGCACGGCAACGACGCTCCGCAATTGGATGACATCATCGCGCTGGTCGAACGGTTGCGCGACGAGCCGGTGAAAGCGATCTGCCGCGACCCGCGTGATGGAAGCAAGTTTGGCAACAGCCACGTCGTCCGCAGCGGCGCGGTCAAACAAGGCCGCGTCACGCCCGCCACGCCCGATGGCCGGCTCGCCGGCGTGCCGCTGGCGAGTTCCGTGGCGGCCTCGGTCGGCTGCGAGCAGACCGGCCCGACGGCGGTGTTGAACTCCGTCTGCAAACTCAACCCGGCGAAGAGTTGGCAGTGCGCTTATCAGGTCAACATCCGTTTCCACGCCGGCATGATTGCCGACGACGGCCAGCGCGAGAAATTGCGCGCGATGCTCAACGTCTATTTCCAGAACGGCGGCCAGGAATTGCAAATCAACGTCGTGGACAGCGCGACGTTGCGCGCCGCCCAGAAGAACCCCGAACAGTTCCGCGACCTTGTTGTGCGCGTCGCCGGGTTCAGCGAGTTCTTCGTGAACCTCACGCCCGATATGCAGGAAGAAATCATCGCCCGAACAGAACACATGTGATAGTGTCGGCGCATGGCTGAACGCGATTTCCAACGCATCTTGGAAGAGGCACGCGCCCTGCAACGTCATCTGCCGGAGTTGGGGTTGGTGGCCGTTGGCGGCACGGCTGTCGCGCTGCATTGTCACCACCGTGTTTCGCTCGATGTGGATCAGGTCACGCTACGACTTCAGGATCGCTACGAGCAGGCCCTTTCAGCCTTGGAGCAGTGGGACGGCTGGACGACCAACCGGTTGAACCCGCCCGTGTTGATTCTTGGCGAACGTCATGGTGTTGAACTGGGCCTGCGTCAGCAACGCCGGACCGTTCCTCTGCAAACGGTCATAGTTGATGGACTGGTGGTTGCCGCCCCCGCGGAAATGCTCCGCATCAAAGCGTTTCTTCTCGCGGAACGCCGCAGTGTGCGGGACTTTTTGGATGTCGCGGCGCTGGCCCGGCAACTGGGTGAGCCGGCTTCTCTGGCCGCGCTCAGTTTTCTGAACTTGCTCTATCCCGGTGGTTCTTCCCAGAGTTTGGCCACCCGTTTTGCGGAGGCATGCGAATCGGAGCCGGTGGACCTGGCGGCCATCCCGCTGCCGTCTTACAAGGGTCTCCAGCCGCCGTTCACCGACTGGGCCTTTGTGTCGGCAGCTTGTCAGCGGCTCGGTCGCGCGCTGCTCAAGCTGGAACTGGCCAACGGTCTGCCGGAACGCTTGAGCCGTGAATTTCAACTCCCAGCCTGCCCATGAATCCCAACCGCAACACCGAAGGGTTCACCGCATTGACCTATCTGAACTGGATTCAGCGTGGCAGCACCGAGGACTGGAAATGTCTGTACCGGCTGTGTCAGGATCTGTCAGTGGCACAAGTCGTGGCGGCGATCCTGCCGTTGCGCGACCCTGACCTGATGGCCTCCGCCCGGCTGTGGAAACATCTCTTGGAAGACCTCCATCCCGGTTTGCAAATTGACCTGAAACCCCATCAACGCGGAGTTGGAGTATGAATACTGTAATCAGTCGTCGTGAGATGTTGCGGCGGTCAGCCGCAGCGGTCGCGGGAATGTGGGCGGCCAAGGCCGAGACGAAGTCGGCAAATGAAAAACTGAACATCGCGTTCATCGGTCTCGGCGGACGCGGCGCGGCGAACCTTCAGATTATTGCCGGCTATGGCGACAATGTCGTTGCGCTCTGCGACGTAGATGATGAGCGCGCGGGCGGCGCTTACGCCAAGTTCCCGAAGGCAAAGAAGTATTTTGATTTTCGCCGGATGCTGGAGGAGATGGACCGGCAGATTGACGCGGTGGTGGTCAGCACGCCGGACCACACGCACGCTTCGCCGAGCCTGATGGCGATGCGGATGGGCAAACATTGTTTCTGCGAGAAACCGCTCGCCCACAATGTCCACGAGTGCCGCCTGATGGCGCAGGTTGCGGCGGAGAAGAAACTGGCGACGCAGTTGGGCACGCATCATCACGCCAAGGATTCGCATCGCCGGATCGTGGAGATCATACGGTCGGGCGTCATCGGCCCGGTGCGCGAGGCGCACGCGACGATCGGCGGCAGTCGCGGCGGCGGCGAACGTCCGACGGAGACGCCTCCGGTGCCGGCGCACTTGCAATGGGACCTCTGGCTCGGTCCGGCGCCACTGCGTCCGTATCATCCGGATTATGTTCCCTACAAATGGCGGTTCTGGTGGGACTTCGGCACCGGCGAGACCGGCAACAACGGCGTTCACACGTTGGACGTTCCGTTCTGGGCGCTGAACCTGCGCCACCCGATCAGCGTCGAGGCGAAAGGTCCGCCCGTGCACGCGGAGACTTCGCCCACGAAGATGACAGTGCGCTACGAGTTCGGCGCGCGCGGCGAGATGCCGCCGGTGACGTTGCACTTTTATCACAGCGCGTCGGCGCCCGCGGCGCTCGATGAGAAGAATCTGCCCGAATGGAAGCCGGGTAAATGGAAACCGACAGTGTTGTTCGTCGGCGATAAAGGGATGCTGGCGGCTGATCTGTCGAACTGGAAGCTGCTGCCCGAATCGAAGTTCCGCGATTTCCAGCCGACGCCGACGATTCCCGCGTCGGTCGGTCATCATCGCGAGTGGGTGAACGCCTGTAAGACCGGCGGCCCGACGACGTGCAACTTCGATTATGGCGCTGCGTTGACGGAGATGGTGTTGCTGGGCAACGTCGCGTATCGAGCGGGACAGAAGCTGCGTTGGGACGCGGCAAAATTGAAAGCGACCGATTGCCCGGCGGCGGACCGTTTCATCAAGGAAACGTATCGCGCCGGCTGGTCACTCTGATAACGAAAGGACGACTCGTGAAATTCTGGATACTCATGTTGGCCGCAAGCGCAGCGTTCGCGGCGGAACCGGCGCCCGATTGGGCGAAACGCGATCTTCGCGCGGGCATCATCGGCACCGACACCTCGCACGTGCCGGCGTTCACCGGATTGTTTCAGTCGCACCCGGAATGGAAGATCAAAGTGGTCGCGGCGTTCAAGGGCGGCAGTCCCGATATTCCCGCCAGCGCCGACCGCGTCGAGAAGTTCGCCGCCACGCTCAAAGAGAAACACGGCGTCGAGATCGTCCCCAGCATCGAGGCGTTGCTGGAGCGGGTGGACGTGGTCTTGCTGGAGAGCGTGGACGGACGGCCGCATCTGGCGCAGGCCACGCCCGTCCTCAAGGCCGGTAAACGGCTGTTCATTGACAAGCCGCTCGCCGCGAGCCTCGACGACGCCCGTCGGATCGCGGAGCTTTCCAAGCAGACCGGCACGCCGTTCTTCAGTTCCTCGTCGTCGCGGTTTCATCCCGACATCCCGAAGCTTCGCGCGGGCAAGCCGACGAAAGTCCAAGGCACCTCGCCGTTGAGCAAGCTCAAGGACCACCCCGACCTGTTCTTCTACGGCATCCACGGCGTCGAGGCCATGTACGCGGTGATGGGCACCGGCTGCGTCAGTGTCTCACGCAAGATGGACGGCGCCGCGGACGTGACCACGGGCAAATGGAAAGACGGTCGTGTCGGCATTTATCGCAGCGCGGTCAAGGGCGAGTCGTTGCCGATGGTCCGCATCTGGGGCGCAAACGGCACAGCCGAAACGACGGGGCGCAGCAGCTACGACGGCCTTGTGCGGGTGGTGGCCGAGTTCTTTCACACCGGCCGCGTGCCGGTGGACATCGCCGAGACCATTGAGATCTTCGAGTTCATGACGGCCGCCCAACTCAGCAGCGAGCGCAGCGGCGCCGAAGTTTCCCTTGCTGACCTTCGACGGAAGTAGTCTTGAGCCATGAGCACCGGACGCATCTTCGACATCCAGCGGTTCTCGATCCACGACGGGCCGGGCATTCGCACGACGGTCTTCCTGAAAGGCTGTCCGCTGCGCTGCCTCTGGTGCAGCAACCCGGAGAGCATTGACCCGAAACCGCAGCTTTCCTACCTGCCCGACAAGTGCATCGCCTGCGGCGAGTGTTTCAAAGTCTGCAAATCGAGCGCGCTCACGAAAGATTCCGACGGCAAAGCGGTCGTCAACCGCGCCCGCTGCGCCAACCGCGGCGATTGCGCGCCCGTGTGCGACCCGAAGGCGCTGGAGATGGTCGGGCGCGATGTCACGGTGAGCGAAGTGCTCGACGTTGTGCTGCGCGACAACGATTACTACGCGCAATCCGGCGGCGGCTTGACGCTTTCCGGCGGCGAACCGTTGTTGCAGCCGGAGTTCGCAGAGAAGCTGTTGCACGCGGCGAAGAACCGCGGCATCCACTGTTGTATCGAGACATCGGGCTACGCCGCGTGGGACGTGTTTGAGCGATTGAAGATGGTCGTGGACTTGTGGTTGTTCGACTACAAGGAAACCGACCCGAACCTCCACGCCAAGTTCACCGGCCGCGAACTCGAAACCATTGTGGAACGTCTCCGCCAGTTGCACGACACCGGCGCGAAGGTTCTGTTGCGCTGCCCGATGATTCCGCAGCACAACGCCCGGCGCGAACATCTCGACGGCATCGTCGCGCTCTCCCGCAAACTGCCGAAACTCGTCGGCGTCGAGTTGCTGCCGTATTTTGATCTCTGGCGCGGCAAACTCAAACGTTTCGGCTTGGCCACCGCATTGCCCGACACCGTGAAACCGCCCTCGCGAGAGACGGTAAAGTCATGGAATGACTACCTCCGCGATCGCGGCGTTCGCGTTGTGGGATAAGACTAATTTGCATTTGGCGTGTCTCCTCGTTACAGTGCGTTTCGCACAAACGACTTGAATCTTGAAAATTGGAACACAAACTTGAAACGCAATGTGATGGCTTTGTTGCTTCGTGAAACTCCGGTTGTTATCACCGGTCTTGGCGTATTCAGCGCTGCGGGGATAACGATCAGCGAGTTCTGGGAGACTGTGAATGCGGGGCGATCCCCGGCGCAATGGCGCTCCCTTGGCAAAGATCAAGTCGCAGTGTGCGCGGCCCCGGACATTCCGCGACAACCGTTCGTTTCCAGATTGGATCGTTCCGTGCAAATGGCTTGGGCCGCTGCCAGTCAGGCTTGGGACGATGCCCGGCTCTCCACCGCCGGTGTGCCGGTCCGCCGGATTGGGATTGTCGCGGGCACGTCGCGCGGGCCGGCGGGGCAATGGATGAAATCGTTCCGGTGCCTGGAAGCAGGACGAATGTTGCCCGGTCTGGCTGCCAACAGCAATATCGCGTCGTTGAGCGGCGCGCTCTCCATCCTCTTCAAGGCGCAAGGCCCGAGTTTCACGGTTTCGGCCGCCTGCGCCTCGTCAGCCAACGCCATCGCGCTCGCCGCCCAGCAGATCCTGCTCGGCACGGCTGATGTCATCCTGGCCGGCGGCGCGGAGGCGTCGTTGAACCCGGTGATCCTTTCCCAGCTTCACGCCGCCGGCGTTCTCGGTTCGCATCCCGACCCGAAACGGACTTGTCGTCCGTTTGCCAAGGATCGCAACGGGACAATCCTCGGCGAGGGCGCGGCGTTCCTCGTCCTCGAATCCGCCCAATCCGCCCGTCAACGCGGCGCGACGGTTCATGCCCGCTTGGCCGGTTGGTCCGTGGCGGCGGAAGGACACCAACGAACCGGCATCAGCGAGACGGCTGGCGGTTTGCGTCAGGTCATGGAGAACGCAATGGAGATGTCGGGCTTTGCTGTGGGAGAGATCGGCTACGTCAACGTCCACGGCACCGGCACCGCGTTGAGCGATGCCCAAGAAGCCAAGGCATTGCAGCGGATGTTTCCTCGCGGTGTCCCCTGTTCCTCGACGAAACCGGTCACCGGTCATTGCATGGGCGCGGCGGCGGCGCTGGAGGCGGTCATCAGCATCGTCGCGTTGCAGCAACACCAGTTGCCGCCCACGGCGAACTGTCTGCCGCTTGCCCCGGACTGCTCCCTCGATCTCATCCACACGGCGCCGCGTCCCAGCCCGACGCGCGTGGTGATGTCGAATTCGTCGGGTTTTTGGGGACACAACGCCTCGCTTATTTTCTCGCAAGAGGATGGCCGGTAATGGCGCTGGCGGTTCCGGAGCCTCGTTTGAGTCGAACGACGGAAGGACTCTGCCGGGTGACATCCACAATCGCCGGGCAGGCTCGTTTTCCGTGTTCATTTTCCGTGATTGACGCCGCTGGGCGGTAACTGTATTTTCTGCGCCCCTATGAGCAAATCATACACAGTAGCCGTTGTCGGCGCCACGGGCGCCGTGGGCATCGAAATGATCGAGACGCTGGAGAAACGCAATTTTCCGGTCAAGAAACTCCGTCTTTATGCCAGCGAACGCAGTGTTGGCAGGAAACTGAAGTTTCGCGGCGAAGACATCCCCGTCGAACTGCTGACCCCCAACGTGTTTGGCGGGGTGGATTTCGCATTGTTCAGCGCGGGCGCCGGGCGGTCGAAGGAATTCGCCGCCGCGGCGGTCAACGCCGGCGCGGTGGTCATTGACAACTCGTCCGCGTTCCGGATGGAGCCGGACGTGCCGCTGGTCGTGCCGGAGGTGAACCCCGAAGACGCCAAGCGGCACAAGGGGATCATCGCCAACCCGAACTGCTCGACCGCCATCATGCTCGTGGCGGTGTATCCGCTCCACAAGGTGAACCCCGTGAAGCGCATTGTCGTCTCCACGTACCAGGCCGCCAGCGGCGCCGGCGCCAAGGCGATGGCCGAGTTGGAGGAGCAAACGGCCAGGCTCTTGCGCGGGGAAAAGGCAATCCATGCCACCGCGCTCCCGCAACGCATTGCCTTCAACCTTTTCCCGCACGTGGACGTCTTCCTCGACAACGGCTACACCAAAGAGGAAATGAAGTTCGTCAACGAATCCCGCAAGATCATGCATCACCCAACGCTCCAGATCAGCGCCACGTGCGTTCGCGTGCCCGTCTATCGCGCCCACAGCGAGGCGATCAACATCGAGTTCGAGCGCCCCATGACTGCCGGCGAAGCCCGCGAGATTCTCAAGAAGTCCCCCGGCGTCCAAGTCGTTGACGATCCTGCCAACAAGAAATACCCAATGCCGATTGACGCCAGCGGGATGTATGATTGCCTCGTCGGGCGCATCCGTCAGGACGTCTCGCGCACAGACGGTCGCGGCCTGGAATTGTTCGTCAGCGGCGACCAGCTTCTCAAAGGCGCGGCATTGAACGCCGTGCAGATCGCCGAATTGCTGGTCTGACATTCCTTGCCGGCACAAACGTTGGAAGGCCCATGCTGGAATGGCACGGCGGACTTGTCCGCCGTTGCGGACGGAAGCAGTTCACCGGAAGCACTTCCACAACTCCTCGGCGAAGAGGCGATGGCCGCGGTCGTCGGGATGATTGATGGTGTTGTGGAGAAGCGTGATGTAGGGAATGCCTTCCTTCCAAAGATGTTCCCAACGCGCAGCAGCATCGGCGAGCGCAACGTTGTGTTTGTCGGCAAATTCGCGCAACGCCAACACATACGGGCGCTTCTCCGCTTCGCGCATGTGTTGGAACCCCATCATCTTGAACATGGTGAAGTGCGGCGTGATCAGAATCAATTCCGCGCCGACGGTCTCCAAGCGTTTAAGGATGTCGCTGTACGTTTCCTCGACCATCGCCGGCGTCAGGCCGGCATCGTTGACAAACTCGATGGTCACCAAGTCTGGTTTCGCCGCGAGGATGCGCTCGAACCGCGCGGGATTGTCTGCGCCTCGCAGGCCGCGATAGGGAAATTTCTCCGGGAACAGCCACTGCCGGCTGTTCGAGCCGCCGGCGCTGATGTTTTGCACGTCGAGCTTCGCCTGCGGGAACCGCTCTCGTAATCCTGCGGCAAACACGTCCACGTAACGCAACTCCGGCACCGATGCGTTGCCGCCGGCGGTCACGGAGTCGCCCCAGCAGACAATCGTGACCGGCTGGCCGGCTTTGAGTTTTGCCAGCGTCTTCGGAATCCGTCCCGGCGTGGAGCGCGTAACGGCCTGCGCGGCAGTTTCGGTGATTGGATAAGTCTCCGCGCCCTGACGGCTGACAAACACGTGCGCGACGGCCCGGCAACCGGTATCCGGAGCCGGCGGCACGGGCGCGCTGATGTGCGGGATGCCGGGTTTCAATGTTTCCTTGCCGTTTGGGCCGACCTGAACCGTGTCCATTCGCAGCAGCGAATACTGATAGCTCGCAAATACGGTGTCGGTGTGAGTGACGCTGCTTTGCGTGCCGAGTCCGACGTGTCCCCACGCGGCATCTACGAGGTAGTCGGTCCCTTCCTTGAGCAGTTGGCCGCCGGGTGTGCGACGGATTTCAAGTGAGCCGGGCACGAACGAGCCGCAGGCATTGACATCGCGCGCGTTGCAGCCGCGCAACCGCGTGCCCTTCGACCAACCGGCGGGTTTGTCCGCGGAAAGTTTCACCGGTTCGTTGGTGACAGCAACCACCGGTGCCAAGAGAGCAGCAAGAATGAACGCGATCATAAAGGTGATATTTTCAGGTTGTCCACGTAATAGACGCTCCCTTGTTTACCGGCGCTGGTGAAGCCGATCCAGTCCACTGCCTTGAAGCCATCGGAACAACGCAAACCATCGAAGCGTTGTGGCGCTTGGCCGGGACGCGTGACGCTCACGCTGTAGGCGCCGGACGAACAAGTGATCTCGATGTGGAACCACTGGCCCGTCGGCACGGTGAGGAGTTTCTTGCCGCTGGCGGTCAACGAGCCGTCGGGTGTTACGTGGAGCAACGGACCGGAGTGGTACGACGCTCCGTCCGGCCAGTCGCGCCATTCCCACGCGACATGCGCGCCGGGTTCGACGCGCAGGTCGAAGCTGTTGCGGATCGTGCGGTTCTCGTAGCGGACCTTGGCGTAAATGTGCGGCGTCCACGAACGCGGTCCGGGCGGTCCCTTGACGAACATCAAGCTCTGCTTGCCGCTGGCAGCGGTGTTCGTGGTGATCGTCGCCACGTCGCCGGGACATAAATCCGTGTGGAACTCGTTGATCGGTTGACCGGGCGCGTACGACTCGAAGTCGTCATCAATGACGATGTCGCGGTAAATATCGCGCTCATCGGGTGCCGTCGGGAAAACGCGCGGCACTGGCGGCAACTTGTCGGTGCGGTAACGTTTAGGTGTTGGCTTTGGGAAATCCGGTCGCACCTCGGCCACGATGGCGTCCGGCTCGCGTCGTCGCCACTGCTCCAGTGTTGCGCCCTCCATGAACGTGATCGGCCCGCCACCGACGCGCCAGTAACAGTTGCTGGCAAACGTCATGCGCGCTTTCAGATTGTCTCGGGTAAACACGTTGGTGGTAATCAGCAGAAACCGGTTCCCCTCAAAATGGATGATGTTCTCTTCGTTTTGGCGACTGACTTGGATGGCGGCGTTGGTGCCGTAGGCAAAGAGGTTGTTCCGCACGACGTTGCCGGGGCCATAGTGCTGGTGGAACCCGGCGTCTTGCGTGTGGTGGACGACGTTGGCCTCGGCAATGATGTTGGAACTGCCTTCGTCAAAATAAATGCCCCAGCCGCCGTAGCGGGCGCGGCTGACGTCGTGAATGTGATTCCCGCGCAACACCGTGCCGGGCGATTCGCCGAGCGTGTAGATGCCGGCCAGGTCGCTGAGCACGCCTTGGCCGATGTTGTGAATGTGATTGTCGGCAATGAGATTGTGGTGCGCCGGGCTGAATCCCGCGCCCCAACGCCAGCCGACCGAAATGCCGGTGTAATAGAAATCGTGGATGTGATTTCGCTCGACAACGTTGTTCCACGCGTGGCCGATCCAGACGCCGACTGCCGGCGGGAAAACGCGCCCGCCGTGCGCGATCAGGTTGTCGCGGATAACGGTGCTGCTTGCCCATTTGTTCGTGTCCGGTTCCCAACCGAGCCGGGTCGGCCCGACTTTCACCCCGCCGGCGCCGAGGTCGAAAAGTTCGCAGCGTTCGACGCGATTGCTGTGGCAACCGTCCCCCCAGTCCACTGCCCACGTCGCGGTGTGGCGAATGACACAGTTTTCCAGCGCACACTCCCGCGTGTTGCGCGCCGTGACCGCGCCGTCCACGATCACGTCGGCTTGCGGGAAACCATAGCCGCGCTCCGGCTTGTTCCACGCGTTGTGCGCGATGGTCAGGCCGCGCAACGTGACGCGCTCCGCGCCGTCGAAGCGAACGACGTGCGGCAATCGCGGCGCAATGATGCGCGTCCGACGGATGCCTTCGCCCGGTTTGGCGAGATACGTCAGGATGCTGGTGGCGCGGTCGAGATACCATTCGCCAGGTTCCGTCAATGCCTCGCGGACGTTCTCGATCCGATACCATGTTGTCCGCGCCAGCGGCGCTTGTTGATGGCTGTGCGTCGGGCCGGTGAACGTCACCACGCGTTGCGCTGTGTCCACCGACTTGATTCGCAGACGGTCCATCGTCCAGAGATGGAAGGTCGTGACTTCAACGTCGCCAAGGTTGCGCCAGTCGTCACGGAATTCGCCGGGGTTGAACCGGAACCGGTCCGGATGCTGCGCCGCCAACTGCCCGGCGATGTTGTGATACCCGTCGCGCGGCAACACGGGTCGCAACCGGCGCTGGTCGTTGACGTAGAGCTGGGAGAAACGCAACTGCCCGACGGACGTTTCCCAACGTCGCGGCGCGACCTCACGCCAGCCGGTGAGGAGAACACCGCCGCTGAGGATCGGCATTTCATTCTGGAACGCCTCCCAAGTGCAACCGGCATCCGCCGCGGTAAGAACGAGCGGCCCCGACAAGAAATAGGTGCCGCCGCGCAAAACAATGGCGACTGGTTTCTGGGCGGCGCGGGCGGCCTGCTGGGCGCGATGAGGAGTGGCGAATGGTTTCTGGCTGGAGCCGTCGTTCTGGTCGTTGCCATCGGTCGCGACGAAGAACGTTGCGGCGAACGACGAAGCTGGAATCGCCAGCGCAAGCAAGAGTGCCAAGAACGGTTTCATATTGGGGAGAGTCCCTGATGTTGTCCGTCAGCGCAAGCGCGTTTTCCGTTCGGGCGCTTCACGATCATCACGTTTTAATTGCTTATTACTCTGCAACAATTGTTGCAACGATATAAGCGATCATTTGGTTCGATGTTATTCGGTGAAACGGAGACGCGAGGCGGCGGGGGTCAGTAGGTGATGACCGAAAAGACGTTCTGGTCCTTGAGACGTTCGCGACCATTGAGGAAGGCCAGCTCGATGAGGAAATCCACCTCAGTGACGGTGCCGCCTAGTTGCTTGACAAGATGACAGGCGGCCATCGCGGTGCCGCCGGTGGCGAGGAGGTCGTCCACGATGATGACGTTGTCGCCTTTCTTGACGGCGTCAATGTGCATCTCGGTGGTTTCGCTGCCGTATTCGAGGGTGTAACTGGCGCCGACGGTTTTCCACGGGAGCTTGCCCTTCTTGCGAATCGGAATCATTCCGACGCCGAGCTTGTACGCGATGGCCCCGGCGAAGATGAAACCGCGCGCATCAATACCGATCACAGCATCAACCTTCTTGCCGGTGTGGCGGTCGGCGATGGCGTCCACGGCGACTCGAAACAGCGCGCCGTTTTGGAGGACGGGCGTGATGTCCTTGAAGAGGATGCCTTTCTTTGGGAAATCGGGCACGTCACGGACGGCGGTCTTGAGGTTGTCGTACATGGCTAGTCGTTCTTGGGTTTGTCCTGTTTCTCCATCAACCGGCGCAGCTTGGTGAGCGCGATGTTCTGAATCTGGCGAATCCGTTCGCGGGTGACCTTGAATTTCCTGCCGACTTGTTCAAGGGTCAGCGGCTTGTTGCCGTCGATGCCAAAGCGCAACGTGAGGATTTCGGCCTCGCGCGGATCGAGTTCCTCGATCAACTCGCGGATGTCTTCGCGCAACGTCTTGTCACGAAGCATTTCAAAGGGGTCGGCGGCAGCTTCATCGCCGACAATCTCGCCGAACTGGGTGTCCTCATCCTCGCCGATGGGCGCGTCGAGACTGGCAGGCCGGATACTGATGGTGCGGAGTTGGGCGACCTTGGCCACCGGCATGTCCATCTTGGAGGCGAGTTCATCGTCAGTCGGTTCGCGTCCGAGTTTCTCGCTGAGTTTGTGGGCGGCCCGTTTCATCTTGCTGATCTTGTCCACGAGATGAACAGGCAGACGAATGGTCTTCGCCTGATTCGCCAAAGCGCGTTTGATGGATTGTTTGATCCACCAGGCGCCATAGGTCGAGAGTTTTCCGCCCTTCTTTGGATCAAAGCGTTCCACGGCCTTCATCAACCCGATGTTGCCTTCGCTGATGAGGTCGAGCAACGGCAGGCCGAGGTTGGAATAATCGTGGGCGATCTTCACGACAAGCCGCAGGTTCGCCTTGATCATCTGCGCCCGCGCCTCCTTGTCGCCTTTCTTGATGCGGGCCGCAAGGCGGATCTCGTCCTTCGGCGTCAATAATGCCACTTGGCCGATTTCCCGCAGGTAAATCTTGATGCTGTTTTCGCTCTCGCGATCGTACTGTGTCGCCATGTTTGTTGGCGGCAGGGTATTGAGACGGGGCACTGTGTGCAAGACAAAAGAACAGGGACGAGCCATGCGGCTCGTCCCTGCTGTGTTTCTTGAGTCTTGTTGACGGTCAGGCGCCCAAGGCGGCCTGGGCGGCCGCCAACCGGGCCACGGGCACCCGGTACGGGCTACAGCTCACGTAGGTCAAGCCAAGTTTGTGACAGAACTTCACGGAGTTCGGGTCGCCGCCGTGTTCGCCGCAGATGCCGAGCTTGATGCCGGGACGCGTGGCGTTGCCTTTCTCCACCGCGATCTTCATCAACTGACCGACACCGGTCTGGTCAATGGAGGCGAACGGGTTGGTCTTCACGATTTCCAACTCGGTGTACGCCGGCAGGAAGCTGCCGGAATCGTCGCGGCTCATGCCGAGGCAGGTCTGGGTGAGGTCGTTGGTGCCGAAGCTGAAGAACTCGGCAGTCTGCGCGATCTCGTCCGCTGTCAATGCGCCGCGCGGAACCTCGATCATCGTGCCGACCATGTAGCTGAGTTTCACCTTCTTCTCGGCCATGACTTCCCTGGCGACCTTGTGGACCAGTTCGACCTGAAGGTCGAGTTCCTTCTTGAAGCCGACCAGCGGGATCATGACTTCAGGTTTGACCTTGATGCCGGCCTTCTGGACTTCGGCGGCGGCTTCAAAGATGGCGCGGGCCTGCATTTCGGAGATTTCCTTGTACACGATGCCCAACCGGCAGCCGCGGAATCCGAGCATCGGGTTGAACTCGTGGAGTTCCTTGACGCGCTGTTGAATCTTCTCGGCCGGCACGCCCATCTTCTCGGCGAGATCATTCTGCGCGCCGTGGTCGTGCGGGAGGAACTCGTGCAAGGGTGGATCGAGCAGGCGGATCGTGGCCGGATAGCCATTGAGCGCCTTGAAGATGCCCACGAAATCGGCCCTCTGGTAGGGCAACAACTTCGCCAGCGCGGCCTCGCGGGCTTCGATCTTGTCGGCGAGAATCATCTCGCGCATTGCGTCAATCCGGTTCCCCTCGAAGAACATGTGCTCCGTGCGGCAGAGGCCGATGCCGGTCGCGCCGAACGCGATGGCGTTCGCGGTCTGTTCCGGTGTGTCGGCGTTGGTGCGAACCTGAAGTTTGGTGGCCTTGCTGCACCAATCCATGAGCTTCTTGAACATCTGGCAGGTTTCGCTCTGTTTCGGATCGAGCGTCTTCTCGATGAGCACCTGGATGATTTCGGAGGGCGCGGTTGGCAACCGTCCCGCATAAACATTGCCGAGCGTGCCGTTGATGGAGAGGTAATCGCCTTCCTTCCACGTCTGGCCGTCAACGGTGAGCGTCTTGTCCGCATAATCAATCTGCAACGCGCCGGCGCCGCAGACGCAGACCTTGCCCATCTGGCGCGCCACGAGCGCCGCATGCGAGCTGACGCCGCCCTTGGCGGTAAGGATGCCCTCGGCGGCGATCATGCCGCGCAAATCTTCCGGCGTGGTTTCGTTGCGGACGAGAAGCACCTTCTCGCCCCGGTTCGCCGCAGCCACGGCCCGTTCCCACGAGAGGTACATCTTGCCCGACGCCGCGCCCGGCCCGGCGGGCAATCCCTTGGCGATGACCTTCGCGGCCTTTTCGGCCTTCTGGTCGAAGATCGGGGCGAGCAACTGGTCGAGCTGCTCGGCCGGGTTGCGTTTGATGGCGGTTTCCCACGTGATCAAGCCTTCTTTCACCATGTCCATCGAGAACTTCAACGCGGCCATCGCCGTGCGTTTGCCGTTGCGGGTCTGGAGCATGAAGACTTTGCCTTCCTGAATCGTGAACTCGAAATCCTGCACGTCCTTGAAATGGGTTTCGAGCGTCTTGCGGATCTTTTCCAATTCCACCAGCGCGGCCGGCAGGTGGTTCTTCAACTGCGCGACCGGTTCCGGGGTGCGGATGCCGGCGACAACGTCTTCGCCCTGGGCGTTGATCAGGAATTCGCCGTAGAACTCCTTGACGCCGTTGGCCGGGTTGCGCGTGAACGCGACGCCCGAACCCGACTTCTCACCGGTATTGCCATAGACCATCGCTTGGACGTTGACGGCGGTGCCCCATTCCGAGGGGATGCCGTACTTGCGGCGATAGACAATGGCCCGGTCGTTCATCCACGAACCGAAGACAGCGCCGACCGCGCCCCAGAGTTGCTTCCACGGGTCCTGCGGGAACGCGCCGCCGGTGCGCGCCTTGATGAGCGCCTTGAAGCGGTTGACCATTTCCTTCAGGTCGTCCACCGTCAGTTTCGTGTCTTCGATCTCAGCGTGGTGCCGCTCATGTTTCAGCTTGTGAATCACGACTTCAAACGGCTCGTGATCTTCACCCTCGCGTTTCTGGACGCCCATGACAACGTCGCCGTACATCTGGACGAACCGGCGGTAGCAGTCCCAAGCGAAGCGTTCATTGTTCGTGGCCTTGGCAAGCGCGAGAACGGTTTGATCGTTCAAGCCGAGGTTGAGAATCGTGTCCATCATGCCGGGCATCGAGTCGCGAGCGCCCGATCGCACGGACACGAGCAACGGCATCGCGGACTTGTCGCCGAACTTCGTGCCCATGATCGCCTCGATCTTCGCGACGCCCTCCTTGACGGCCGGATCGAGATTCTTGGGATAGGATTTCTTGTTGGCGTAGTAGTAGGTGCAAACTTCGGTCGTGATGGTGAAGCCCGGAGGCACCGGCAGGCCGATGCGGGCCATCTCGGCCAGATTCGCGCCCTTGCCGCCAAGCAACGGTTTCATCGAGCCGTTGCCGTCGGCTTTGGCGCCGCCAAAGTGATAAACATACTTCACCGACTTCTTCGTGGAAGACTTCTTGTTCTTAGCCATAATAATTCTGGGTTCCTTGCGTTGAGTTTGGAGATTCTTCGTTGCCGCTGGGGAAACGACGCCGCGTAAACTACCAGAATCATCCCGGCTGTCAATGCTACAAGGCCACAAAAAAAGACTGTATTTGCGTCCTTTTCCCCATTACTTTCCGCTCCATGAAATGCGCCATCGCCTTCCTCCTCGCCGCCGCCGTCCATGCAGCCGAACCCCACAATTTCGCCAAGTGGGAAAAAGACATCGCCGCCTTCGAGGCTGCCGACAAAACCAACCCGCCGCCACAAAACGCCATCCTCTTCATCGGCTCCTCCGGCATCCGCCTGTGGAAAACGCTGGCCGAGGATTTCCCCGACCACCGCGTCATCAACCGCGGCTTTGGCGGCTCGCAGATTATTGACGCCTCCCATTTCGCCGAGCGCATCATCTTCCCCTGCAAACCCAAGATGATCGTCCTGCGCTCCGGCTCCAACGACCTCAAGTCCGGCAAATCCGCCGAACAGGTCTTCGCCGACTTCAGGGCATTTGTTGACAAAGTGCGCAAGGCGCTTCCCCAGACCAAGATTGTCTTTGTCAGCATGAACCCGACACCCGCCCGCTGGAACCAGCACGACCGTGAAGTCGCCGTGAACACCGCCGTCGCTGCGTTTGCCAAGCGAACGTCGCGTGTAAAGTATATTGAAACCCACGACCATTATCTCGGCCCCGACGGCCAACCCCGTGCCGACGTGTTGATCGCCGACAAACTCCACTTCAACGCCGAAGGCTATAAGATTCTCACCAAGCTTATCCGCCCATATTTGCCGAAAGAGTGACTCAGACGATGAGACTCAACAACAAATCAATGCCGTTTTTGCCTGCGTCCGCATAGTACTCCTCACGCTCCGCGTGAGGCCGAGAATCGCATCACGCGGAGCGCAATGACTACTTTAATGACTACTTTGCCCTTGAGCGCGATAAGGGCGACCGCTACACTCCCGCGTCATGCCTGAGGACAAAGGACAATTTGATGTGGCGTACGTGGCGCATCTGGCGCGGTTGCAGTTGACCGACGCCGAGATGACGCAGTTCTCCGCCCAACTCCAGAACATCCTCGCCTACGTGACGAAGCTCAACGAACTCGACGTGTCGAACGTCGAGCCAACAGCACATGCCGTCCCATTGACCAACGTGCTTCGGAAAGACGAAGCCCGCCCCTCCATCGAGCGGGAGCGCGTCCTCGCCAACGCGCCCGAATCGGCGCGCGAGTTGTTCATCATGCCGAAGATTGTCGAATGAGCCTCCACACACTCACCGTCTGCCAACTCCGCGACAAGATTCGCACCGGCGAAGTCTCTTCGCGCGAAGCCACACAATCGTTACTGGATCGCATCGCGACGGTGGACGGCAAGGTGAAAGCCTACAACTGGCTCAACGACGACGACGCACTCGCGCAAGCCGACGCCGCGAAAAAAGACGGCGCCCTCGCCGGCGTGCCGGTGGCCATCAAGGACGTGCTCAACGTCGAAGGCCAACCTTGCACTTGCGCGTCAAAAATCCTCCAAGGCTACATCGCGCCGTACGACGCAACCGCCGTCCGCAAGTTGCGCGAGGCAGGCGCGATTCTCGTCGGGCGCACCAACATGGACGAGTTTGCAATGGGCAGCTCTACGGAGAACTCATCGTGGGGGACGACGCGCAATCCGTGGGATTTGACGCGCATTCCCGGCGGTTCCAGCGGCGGCAGCGCCGCAGCCGTCGCCGCGGACGAAGCCTTTGCCGCGCTCGGCAGCGACACCGGCGGTTCGATCCGCCAGCCGGCGGCGTTGTGCGGATGTGTCGGGTTGAAGCCGACGTACGGGCGCGTGTCGCGGTACGGACTGGTGGCGTTTGCGTCGTCGCTCGACCAGATCGGGCCGTTTACCAAGGACGTGCGCGACGCGGCGCTGTTGCTCGGCGTGATTTCCGGGCACGACCCGATGGATTCGACGAGCGTGCCGCGCGCGGTACCGGATTACGTCGCGGCGCTGGAGCGCGGTGTGAAAGGGCTGCGGATCGGGTTGCCAAAAGAGTATTTCATTCCCGGTATGGATCGCGAAGTCGAGGCGGCGGTCCGGACGGCAATCCGTCAGTGGGAGTCGCTTGGCGCGGAGGTGGTGGAGATTTCGTTGCCGCACACCGACTACGCGGTGGCGGTTTATTATTTGATCGCGACGGCGGAAGCGAGCGCGAACCTGGCGCGGTTCGACGGTGTGCGGTACGGATTGCGGGTGAAAGGCGATGACGTGATTGACACCTACGGCAAGACGCGCGGCGCGGGGTTCGGCTCCGAGGTAAAGCGGCGAATCATTCTCGGCACCTACGCGTTGAGCGCGGGCTACTACGACGCTTATTACCTGCGCGCGCAAAAGGTGCGGACATTGATCCGCCGGGATTTCGAGAAGGCGTTCGCGAAGTGCGACGTGATCGTGACGCCGACAACGCCGGAAGTGGCGTTCAAGGCCGGCGAGAAATCGGGCGACCCGTTGAAGATGTATCTCTCGGATATTTTCACCATCAGCGTCAATCTCGCCGGGATTTGTGGCGTGAGCGTGCCGTGCGGGTTTGCGCACAAGTTGCCCGTCGGGTTACAGATCATCGGGAAGGCGTTTGATGAGGAAACCGTGTTGCGGACGGCGCACGCCTACGAACAGGCAACAGCATGGCACAAGGAAAGGCCGGTGCTGTGATGGAATACGAAGCAGTCATCGGCTTGGAAGTCCACGTCCAGCTCAAGACACACTCGAAAATGTTCTGCGGGTGTGCGACGGCGTTCGGTGCGGAACCGAACACGCTGGTCTGCCCGGTCTGCCTCGGTTATCCGGGCGTGTTGCCGGTGATGAACGCCGAAGCGGTGCGGAAAACAATCCTGTCCGGGTTGATGCTCGGCTGCGAGATCGCGCGGTTCTCGAAGTGGGACCGGAAAAACTATTTTTATCCCGACATGCCAAAGAACTACCAGATTTCCCAGTACGACCTGCCGTTGTGCAAGGGCGGGCGCGTCGGGAAATTCGGAATCACGCGCATCCACCTGGAAGAGGACGTGGCGAAAAGTTTTCATTTTGCGGAGACCAGCGGCGTGGATTTCAACCGGGCGGGGACGCCGTTGATGGAGATTGTAAGCGAGCCGGACATGCGGTCGCCGGAGGACGCGTTCGCGTATCTGACGGCGTTGAAGGAAGTCTTGATCGGCGGCGGCGTGAGCGATTGCGACATGGAGAAAGGGCAGCTTCGTTGCGACGCGAATGTGTCGGTGCGGCCGGTCGGAGAGAAGAAGTTCGGCGAGAAGGTCGAGATCAAGAACATGAACTCGATCTCCGGCGTGCGACGGGCGTTGGCCTACGAAATCCAACGCCAGATCGCGGCGGTCAAACGCGGCGAAACAATCGTCCAGGAGACCCGTCGCTGGGATGACGACACCAGCGTGACCTCGGTGATGCGGACGAAGGAACACGCGCACGATTACCGGTACTTCCCGGAGCCGGACCTGATGCCGGTGGAGGTGAGCGCGGCGTGGCTGGCGGAGATTCGCCGCGCGGTGCCGGAGTTGCCGGAGGCGAAGCGGCGGCGCTTCGTGGCGCACTACGGGCTGCCGGAGTACGACGCGGAAGTGCTGGTGGCGGACGCGTCGGTGGCGGCCTACTACGAGCAAGCGGCGGCAGGCTCGAAGAACCCGAAGGCGATCTCGAACTGGGTGATGACGGAGTTGCTCGCCAAGTTCGCCGAGAACACGATTGCGCCGGCGCAGTTGGCGGAACTGGTGGCGGCGATTGACGCTGGCCAGATCAGCGGCAAGCAGGGCAAAGAGGTGTTTGCCGAAATGTTCGCCACCGGCAAAAATGCGGCGGTTATCATCCAAGAGAAAGGGTTGGCGCAGTTGAGCGACGCAGGGGCGCTGGAAGGCTTGGTGGACCAGGCGCTTGCAGCGAACCCGAAGTCGGTGGCCGATTTCAAGGCCGGCAACGCGGCCGCCATTAATTTTCTGAAAGGTCAAGTCATTAAACTCAGCAAAGGAAAGGCCAACCCGCAGTTGGCGGGAGAGATTTTGGCACGCAAGTTGCAAGGATGATTCCTGTCAAGGATGATTCCTTGACGTAAACAGATGCGAAAGCTAATCTAACCCCCAGCAGTTTTAAGGATATGCCCGCACAAGACGAATATGTCGTTGAGATCCTCCGGGACTTCGGATTGGTCAACAACGATGAACTTTCCAAAGCCCGCGAGAGCGCGAAGGCGGAAGGCATCGGTGTTGTCGAGTCCCTGATCAAAGACGGTTACATTACCGAGGCAGATGTCACGAAATGTCTGGCCACGCAGTTCGGCATGGACGTCGTCAGCCTCGCTGATTACGCGGTGCCCGAAGACGTGTTGGCAATGGTTCCGCGCGAGATTGCCCGTCGCTACAAGATCATCCCCTGCAGCAAACACGACAACGTCCTGACCGTTGCCATCGGCGATCCGATGGACGTCGAGACGATTGACAGCCTTCGCTATCTTCTCAAGATCAACGTTGAACCGGTTGTCGCCCCCAAGGCAGAAATCGAGGGCGCGCTCAAGCGTTACTACGGCGACGCCGACGGCGCCGTTGAAAGCATGCTGGATGAGATCAGCGGCGTGGAACTCATCAAGCCAACCGGCCTGACGGAAGACCTGACGGAGACCGAAGCCGACGCGCCCATCATCAAATTGGTCGGGCTGCTCATCATGGAAGCCTATCGCAACCGCGCCAGCGACATCCACATTGAGCCGCTGGAAAAACGCCTGCGCGTGCGCTACCGGATTGACGGCGTCCTGCACGAAGTGGACAACCCGCCCAAGCGCCTCCAGCCCGCCATCATCAGCCGTCTCAAGCTCATGGCCAACATGAGCATCGCGGAAAAACGCATCCCACAAGACGGTCGCATCCAGATTCCCGTGATGGGACGCGTCCTTGATCTGCGCGTCTCCTGCCTCCCGACCAACCACGGCGAGAGCATTGTCATGCGTATCCTCGATAAAACGAGCCTGCTGCTCGGCCTTGGCGACCTTGGTTTCTTCTCCGACCAGCAGGAGGTCATGAATCGCGTGATCTCGTTGCCGGATGGTATTTTCCTCGTCACCGGCCCGACCGGCTCCGGCAAGACCACCACCCTCTACGCCTGCCTCAACTCCATCAACCGCCCCGACCGCAAGATTATCACCGTTGAAGATCCCGTCGAGTACCAGCTCTCCGGCATCAATCAGGTTCAGGTCAATGCCGAGATTGACCTGACGTTTGCCGCTGCCTTGCGTTCCATTCTCCGCCAGGCGCCCAACATCATCATGATCGGTGAAATCCGCGACTTGGAAACGGCCAACATCGCCGTCCAGTCATCACTCACGGGCCACCTCGTGTTTTCCACGCTCCACACCAATGACGCCCCCTCGGCCGTCACGCGCCTCATTGACATGGGCGTCAAGCCGTTCCTTGTCGCCTCCTCCTGCCGCGCGATCATGGCGCAACGGCTCGTCCGCAAAGTCTGCCAGAAATGCAAGGAACCCCACAAGCCGACTGCCTACGAAATGCAGGTGCTCAAGCTCGACCCGCGCGAACTGGAGAAAACCACCATCTACCGCGGACGCGGATGCCCCGAGTGCGGCAAAACCGGCTACCGCGGGCGCACCGGCGTGTACGAGATTTTTGAACTCAACGAGGAAATCCGCCAACTCATTTACGAGCGCGTACCCTCCAATGTCCTGCGCGGTCGCGGTCGCGAAATGGGCATGCGCACGTTGCGCGAGGATGGAGTCCGCAAAATCATGGCCGGCGTCACGACGGCGGAAGAAGTCATTTCCATCACCCAAGGCGACGAGAATTAACGAAGGAACTCACGATGGCAGTCCACATGGACGATTTGTTGGCAGTGGTGGTTGAGGAAGGCGGTTCCGACCTTCACCTCCACGTCGGCGTCCCGCCCGTCATCCGGCTGCACGGCTCACTGCAACCGCTCGACCTCGCTTCCTTGCGCCCCGAGGACACTGAGGCGTTGATGAAGGCCATCACCTCCGAGACCCACATCCAGCGCGTCCGCGAACAGGGCGGCACCGACTTTGGTTTCGCCTACGGCGACAAGGCCCGTTTCCGCGTCAGTGTCTTCAAGGAACGCGGTTCCCACGGGTTGGTCCTGCGCCAGATTCCCAACAAACTGCTGACCCTCGAACAGATCGGTCTCCCACCGTCCATGAAGGACCTGCTCTACAAGCCCCGTGGTCTCATCCTCGTCACCGGCCCCACCGGCTCCGGCAAAACCACCACGCTGGCCTCCATGCTCGACATCATCAACACCGAGCGCGACTGCCACATCATCACCATCGAAGACCCCATCGAGTACTATCATCGCCACAAAAAGAGCATTGTCACCCAGCGTGAAATCGGCGTGGACGTGCCCAATTTCGCCGAGGCATTGCGCCGCGGCCTGCGTCAGGATCCCGACGTGATTCTCGTCGGCGAAATGCGCGACCTCGAAACGATGGAAGCGGCCATCACCGCCGCCGAAACCGGCCACCTTGTCTTCGCCACGTTGCACACCACCGGCGCGGCCCGCACCGTGGACCGCATCGTGGATGCCTTCCCCACCAACCAACAGGAACAGATTCGCACCCAGCTTGCCTCCTCGATTGTCGCCGTCATTTCGCAACTGTTGATGGTTCGCGCTGACGCCAAAGGCCGCATCGCCGGCTTTGAGATCATGATCTCGACACCCTCGATCCAGGCGTTGATCCGCGACAACAAGACTTTCCGCATCACCTCCGACATCCAGACGGGCGCCAAGTTCGGCATGGTGACACTCGATGCCAACTTGATGGCCTTGTATGAAAGAGGATCCATCACCTACGGAGACCTCATCACGAAGGCGCAGGACCCGCAATCCATCGTCGCCAAACTCCAGGGAGAAGACCGACGGAGACGATAAGCCATGCACGAGAGCGAATCCATCATCCTCAGTGAAATCAACCACGAACGACGGCTGATTCCGCCCGATCAGTTTGCCGAGGCCAGGGAGGAACATCTTCGCACCGGAAAATCACTCTTCCAGGTCATCGTTGATTTCGGCCTGATCCCCGAAGAACAGTTGCTCCAAGCCGTCGCCGACCACTTGAACCTGGAGTATATCAACCTCGAAACCGCCGAACTGCCTCCCACCGCCCTCAATGCCATGCCCGCCAGCGCGGCCCGCATGTACGGCGCCGTACCCGTCCACCTCACCGGCAACACCATGATGGTGGCCGTCATGGACCCCTTCAACCCACACCTTGTCGAGGAACTCTCCTTCGTCCTCGGCAAAGACATCCAACTGCTTGTCGCTCCTCGCAAACAGGTCGAGGCCGTCATTGCCAGCCATTTCAACGAGGAAAGCGGTTCCCTCAAGCAGGTCCTCGAAGACATGGAGACCGAGCTGGCCAAGGACGAAAACCTTGGATCGCTCGACAAGGCCGGCGCGGCGGCACTCCAAGAAGCGGCCAACCAGGCGCCCATCGTCCGCTTCGTCAACCTGATCCTCTTCCAAGCCGTTCAAGACCGGGCCAGCGACATCCATTTCGAGCCGTTCGAAGCCGAGTTCAAAATCCGCTACCGCGTGGACGGCGCGCTCTACGAGATGGCGCCGCCGCCCAAGCACCTTGCCTTGCCGGTCATTTCCCGCATCAAGGTCATGTCCAACCTCAACATCGCCGAACGCCGCGTCCCACAGGACGGACGCATCCAACTCAGCGTCGGCGGACGGCAGGTGGACCTGCGCGTTTCCACGTTGCCGACGCAGTTTGGCGAATCCGTCGTGCTTCGCGTGCTGGACCGGAGCGTCGTCAACCTCGAACTCGAAAGCCTCGGCATCCCGAAGGACATTTACGAGAAACTCCTCGAACTCATCCGCATCCCCAACGGCATCGTCATCGTCACCGGCCCCACCGGCTCCGGCAAGACCACCACGCTCTACTCCTGTCTCAAGCGCATCAACACCGTTGACCTCAAACTGCTCACCGCCGAAGACCCTGTCGAGTACGACATCGAAGGTCTCATTCAGGTGCCGATCAACGATGCCGTGGACCTGACGTTTGCCCGCGCCCTGCGCGCGTTCCTGCGCCAAGACCCCGACGTCATCCTCGTCGGCGAAATGCGCGACATTGAAACCGCCCAGATCGCCATTCAAGCCTCCCTCACCGGCCACCTCGTCTTCACCACGCTTCACACCAACGACGCCTCCGGCGCCATCACCCGCATGATCGACATGGGCGTTGAGCCGTTCCTGATCACCTCGACGCTCCAGGCCATCCTCGCCCAGCGCCTCGTCCGCACCATTTGCAAGAAATGCCGTATCGCCTACGAACCGTCCGAATCCGTGCTTCGCCAGATTGGACTCACGCCCTCCGAAGTGGGTGGACGCCCCTTCTACTACGGCAAAGGCTGCCCGGACTGCAACCAGACCGGCTACCGCGGACGCAAAGGACTGTTTGAACTGTTGCTCATCTCGGACCCGATCCGCGAACTCATCACCAAACGCGCGCCATCGGGAGTCATTCGCGCCCGCGCCCTCGAACTCGGCCTGCACACCTTGCGCGAAGACGGCGTCCGCAATGTTTTGGATGGAACTACGACCGTGGAAGAAGTATTGAAATACACCTGAGGACAGACATGCCAAAGTTCAACTACACAGCCTTCGACAACAAAGGAAAAGAAATCACCGGTTCCGTGGACGCTGCCAGCGAACAGGAAGCCATCGGTCGCGTCCGCGAAAAAGGTTTGTTCCCCTCCCACATCATCGAAGCCGGCAAGGAAAAACCGGGGCGCAAACGCGGGGAACCTCCCGTTCCCGTCGCCGCGCGCGCCGGCGGCCCCAAGAAGAGCCTCGGCCAGATCGAGATTCCATTCCTCACACCCACGACCGTCAAGTCGAAGGTCCTCACGGCCTTCACGCGCCAGTTGGCCACGCTCATTGACGCCGGCCTGCCGCTCGTGCGCGGTTTGAACGTCCTCTACAAACAGGAGCGCAACGTCGTCCTCAAGCGCACCGTGTTGCGGCTGGTCGAGGCCGTCGAAGGCGGCAGCACCTTCAGCGAAGCGCTTGCCCAACACCCGAAAATCTTCAACAAACTCTATGTCAACATGGTCCGCGCCGGCGAAGCCGGCGGCGTGCTCGACGTGACGCTGGTGCGTCTGGCTGAGTTTCAGGAAAAAGCCCAGAAGATCAAAAACAAAGTCGTTGCCGCGATGGTGTACCCCATCGTGGTCATGATGGTGGCGCTGGCCATTCTGGCCTTCTTGATGACCTTCATCATACCGAAGTTCCAGGAGATCTTCAAAGACCTGCTGGAAGGCAAGGAATTACCGGGCTTGACCTTGTTTGTCATGGCCGTCAGCAAAATCGTCAAAGACCAGTTCATTCTTGTCGCGGTCGGCTTGGTGGCGCTGGTGATTCTGTTCAAAGTCCTGGGAAAAATCGAAGCCGGCCGCTACCTGATTGACAAGCTGAAACTCTACGCGCCGTTGTTCGGCCAGTTGATCAGCAAGGTCGCCATCGCCCGTTTCAGCCGCACGCTCGGCACCCTGGTTTCCAGCGGCGTGCCGATCCTCCAGGCGCTCAACATCGTCAAGGACACCGCCGCCAATGCCGTCGTCTCCCGCGCCATCTCCCGCATTCACGACTCCGTGAAGGAAGGCGAACGCGTCACCCAGCCGATGGAAGCCTGCGGCGTATTCCCGCCGATGGTCATCGGCATGGTGGACGTCGGCGAGGAAACCGGCGCGCTGCCCGACATGTTGATGAAAGTCGCCGACGTGTATGAAGACGAAGTGGACAATGCCGTCGGCGCGCTCACCTCGCTGCTGGAACCGATCATGATTGTGTTTCTGGCCTTGGTCGTCGGCACCATCGTCATCGCGATGTTCCTGCCCTTGATCACCGTGATCCAGACCATGAGCGGCCCGCAGACCCAGTAGTCACAGGTTCAACAGCAGTTCGTTGTCGCCGGCTGGTTTTTCCAGTTCGGCGAGCAACGAGCGGAATCCGTATCGCCCAAACAATTCCCGCAGCCGGCCCTGTTCCGGCGCGCGAATCTTCAACGCCTCCAGCGGCCACGGCAGGGGCAAATCCGTTTCCAATCGGATCAACGAGCGGTTCAATCGCAACCGCTCCGCCGCGCCGAGCAGCGACTCGCGCAATTTCGGTTTCTCCAGCGCCCCCGCCGCGGCGATCAGTTCATCCACGCTGCCATGCCGCTGCAACAAGTCAGCCGCCGTCTTCGGGCCGACGCCGGGTACACCGGGAATGTTGTCCACGCTGTCGCCAATCAGGCTGAGATAATCCACCATCTGCTCCGGCCTCACGCCAAGGCGATTCACCACGGCGGCGGCATCCACCGGCTCGGCCTCCCCATTCTCAGGGCGCAAGAGACGGATGCGCGGGCCGACAATCTGGAAAAAGTCCTTGTCCTGGCTGGCAATGAGGACATCGAGGTTGTCCCTCGCCGCCCGCACGGCAAGCGTGGCAATGATGTCATCGGCCTCCTCGCCTTCAATCTCGGCGACAAACAACTGCAGCGCGCCCAGCACATCGCGAATGCCGTCCAATTGCGATTCCAGCGCCGGCGGCGTGGGAGGTCGTTGTTCCTTGTACGACGGCAACAACTCCAGCCGCCGCTGCGGCGCGCCACAATCGAAAACGACGGCGCAATGGGTCGGCGTTCGCGTCGCAATGATTTTGCGGAGCATCTTGGTGAACCCGAAAATGGCGTTGACGGGGCAACCATCCGGCGCGTTGAGCACGCGAATGGCGTAGAACGCGCGATAGATCAGCGAAAAAGCGTCCACCAGCAAGAGTTGATCGGTCATAGCGTCAGGAAGGCTACCACAGGCGCGGATAAAAAAACAGGGGCGTCCCGAACGATGTCGGGACACCCCTGTGCTCAGAGAGCGCGATCAGGGACGTTTCAGTTGTTGCGGCTGGGAAGGACGGATCGGATTCCCCGCGGGATCGAAGCGGAACCCTGCAGAATCTGGCCGGTGAATCAGGTTGCCGGACGGATCAATCAGGCGCGCCGTCACGAAGACCAACAGGTTGCGTTTGATCCGGCTGAACGCCTTGGTGCGGAACAACCGCCCGAACAGCGGAATGTCGCCAAGGACGGGGATCTTGTCGTCAATCTTGTTGACTTCCTCGCGGATGAGACCGCCGAGCACCACCGTCTGGCCGTCCCAAATGACAACGCTGGTCGTCACGTTGCGGGTCTCAAACAGCGGCTGCCAAATCTTGTAGGCAACTTCAATTGGGCTTTGCGGACTCAATGTCCCGCCGCCCATTGATCCTTTCAAGGGATCCGGGCTGTAGTCAAGCATGCCAACAAACGCCGAGACTTCCGGCACCAGCGTCAGGTTGATGGTGTACCCATCAGCGCCAACCGTCGGCGTAACGCTCAGGATGACGCCAACCTCACGGGTCTTGAACGCCGTGGGGATCGAAGGCGTCGGAACGCTGTTGTCGGACACCGTCGGCTGGGAATACTCGGACGGATAGATGAATTCCTGCACGACCCGGATCTGCGCCTGGGCGCCGCTGATGGTGGTGACCTTCGGGGCCGAGAGGACATCCGCGCTCTTCTTCTGCGAAAGCGCATTGACGACCATCGAAACCTGGGCATTGTTGAGAACTCCTGCAAAGGTCCCAATCGCGTCGTAAACAGAACTGCCCGAGCCGCCACCACCGACCAAGAGTGACTCAACCACGTTGGCTTTGAACAGCGACGCGCCACGCAATCCTCCCGTCATCCAGCCGGTAAGATTGGTCGCAATATTTTGACCCGTAAGCGCCCCCAAGTTCAGGCCGCCACCTTGCACGGAATTGATGGAATTGGCTTGGGGATTCTGGTTGAGACTCATCTGTCCCAGATTCCACTGGAAACCGAGCTCGTCGAGGTCGGTCTGGGTGATTTCGATGAACTTGGATTCGATCTCAACCTGGGTGGGGACAACATTGAAGGTGGCCAATATACGCTCGAAAATCTCAAGATTCTCGGGCGTGTTGCGCACATACACGGTGCGGGCGCGTTCAAAATAGGTCAGGCTGGTGCCCGTGGGGAAGGGCACGCCGGCGTCCGTGAAAAATTTCTTCAAGTCGTCCGCGCCGCCACCACCGGGGGACGGAGCGCCCGGCATGGCCGCGGCTCCGGGCAGCATACCGGGTGCGCCCAATTGCACCCCCAACGGGGACGCAGGAGCAGCACCGCCCGCTCCGCTCAGCAATGTACGAATGGAATCGGGACTCACGTTGTACGAGCGGGTAACGAGTTCGCCCTCGACGGCATCCGACGGCAAGAGGACGACAGCGGAGGCTTCGACGCGGTATTTCAAATTAGCCAACTGTGTGATGTACTTGAGCGCCTGATCCATCGGGACGTTGTGCAGCGAAAGCGTGATCGTCTTGCCTCCGCTCATGGGAGCCGGGGCTGGCGCCGGGGCCGGCGCAGGCGCGGCGGCGGCATCGGGCGCCGGAGCGGGTTCCGTGGGAACAGGCGACGGAGTTGATGCTCCGCCGCTGAGACCGGCACCGAGAACGATGTTGACGCCTTCGCCAGTCGGGTCCACTTTCCGGCTTTCATCGCTCAGGAACGTGACGACGTCGCTGATGGCAGCTTCACGAAAACGAATTTCAGGAAACTTGATGGTGGCAAGCTTGCGCTCGATCTTCTCCCGGTCGGCAGTACCCTGAGGCATTTTGACAACGTCTTTTTGTTCCGGCATCTTCACTTCGCCGCCGACACTGGGAATCCACGCCTCGGACACCTGCCAGAGACGCTGGCGCCGCGTGGCGTCCACGCCCTCGGCGGCAGCAGAATAACGAAGCTGATTGAGTTCCTGGAGGTTCTTGTAGGCGTCCTCGTTGTAGTGGTCAATCAACAGGACTTGTTTGTAGCGGTTCTCGGCTTCATCGTATTGGCCGGAGTTCATCAGAATGCGGCCTTCGCGGAAAAGCTTGCGGATTTCATCCTGCTTGGCCGTGAACTCGGGAGTCCGCGCCAGATTGGGGCGTTCGACGATGGCTTTGGGTTTCTTGCCTTCCAGTTTCTCGCGCTCTGCCTTGGCGGAAGCGCTTCGCTCGGCAACTTTCAGTTTGACGAGGATGTTTTCCGCCGCGCGATTGCTGGGATCGTATTCAAGGGCTTTCGTGGCGTGTTGTTTGGCTTTTTCCTTTTCGTTGGCGCGGAATGCCGCGTCGGCCAGTCGCCCGTGGGAATCGCTCAAGCCGCGAATGGCGCGGTCATAGTCTATTGCCGTCGCCTCGGCGCGGGGAAGGATTTTGACGGCCTGTTCAAACTTGGCAATCGCGGCATCATACTTGGTCTCGTAGTACAGTTTCAGGCCTTCGGTGATGAGCTGTTGGCCAACGATCTGGGATTCCTGGCGGCGGACAGCTTCCTCTTGGAGGGCGCGCGCTGTCGTCGGGTCAGCCGTGGGAGGCGGGGTGTACGGGGCCGGCGCAACCGGTCGATACGGCGCTGGACGCGGCGAAACGGCCGTGTCCGGCTGCACGTTGGTCGAGGGGCGGCGAGGGCCGAAATTGGTGGTCTGTGCCAGCAGGTCTGCGTCGTTGCAACGCGCGCTGTGGGCAAGACACAGGCCGCTCACCAGAAGGATGATGTACAGTTTTTTCATTGTGCCGTCTCCATTTCTACTTTGTCGCGCATACGGGGCGCGGATTGTTTGCAAATCACGGTTGTTTTTCTGCGCTGGATTTCACCTCAGCAGCCGCAGGTCTTACGGTCAGCTTCTTCCCGCTCCTGACGTTTTCGATTATCACTTCCCTGTCCTTGATGTCAATGACTTTATAGGTGCTGCGGCCAGCGGTAAAGGTCTCGCCGACGGGCTTTTCAAAAGGTTCCGGGTTGTCACGCCACAGGATGCGGGCGTAGGGTTTCGGATGCGTACCGGGGACGCCGAGCACCAAGACGATGGGGTCTTCGCCTTTGTGTTGAACGGTCAGTTCGGAACAATCCTCGGTGAGCATGACTCCGCGACGGTCAACGCGTCGGGTCTTGTGTTCGTACTTGGTGACAAAGTAGCCGGTCTTTCCAAATCGGTCGGCTATTTCCACACTGACCTTTTCGACGAAAAAGCTGCGCAAAACGGTTTTTTGGTCTTCTGCCAAAAAATTCACTTGGAAATTGTTTTTTCCGGTGCGGTTATAGTCCAGGAAGCGAAGTACGAACGGCTTGCGGACCACGCTTTCCAATGCAAACAAAGGAACCTTGGCTTGCGCCGCGGGCAGGTTGGTTTCGACAATCACTGGCGGGAACAACGCAACTGCGTTGGGGTTGACCCATCGGGGCGGTGATTCAAGCTTGGAGATTGTCTCATTGCACAGGCCGGGGTCAATGGATGCCAGAGACCGGTTGCCTGATTCAGGAAGATGCAGGCTGGTGCTGATGTTCCTGATCTTGAAAACAAGCGCAGCGGCCACAACGATCAGCAGCAACAGCGCGCCGGCCAGCAAGACTTTTTCTTGGTTTTTCTTGAGCCAGTCCATGGTCAGCGTTTCGGTTCCTTTTCCTTTGCGCGCAACTGGCCGTTGTCACCCAAAACCAATCCCATCTCATTCAGGAGACCATCCGTTTTCTCATCACTCGACTTCATAATAAAAGCCAGCCTCATATTGACACGCAAACGCGGCTCCCACTCGGGCGTCGTGGTGGTCTTTTTGTGATCGTCTTCGTCGTCTTCTTCCTTCGGGGCGGCAGCGGCGTCCGTCGCAGCGATTTCGTCCGGCTGTTTCCGGACTACTTCCTGCTTGATGGTGAGAAACTGTATCGCAAAGAATTTGTCACTGGTCGCGATCCGATTCAATACCCCCTGCAGAACCGAAGCGCGACAGGCAAAATCGAGCTCAAATGGGAAGGAAATATAATCTTTCCCCGATGGAAACTTGATCGCTTCGGGGGCAAGCGTTTCCCCGCCGCGACCGACGCCGGGCGGCAAAGGCTCAATCTCAACGCGTTTCATTGCGTAAATCTGTTCGACACGTGACTCGATCATGAGATCGGTGAGTTTTTTGACGACATTCAGTTGTTCGCCAATGGCAAGAATGACGTTGGGCAGGCCTTTATCCGGCACGTTGGTTGTGTAACGCCTGAAGCCAAAACGCCAGTTGTTCGGAGTGCTGATTTTCGCGGCTTTCACCCTGTCTTCCAATCGCGCGATGTCTTTGCGCAAATGCTGCGCGAACAGAATATTGTTCTTGATGTTGGCAGTCGGCTTGGTGATGGAGGCAAGGCGGCTGTCAAGCTCGCCGTTGAATTTCGCAAGCAGCTCGTGATTCTTGCCAGCAACGGCAACGTTGGAGTCGTTTGGCGTCGGGGTGTAATTCTGCAATGCCTGAAGTTGCTGCATTTCCGCAGCCAAACCGGCGTCCACTTGTTTGTGGGCTGTGTAGTGCTTCCACAGCAGCCAGATCTCGCAGCCGAGCACGACGACAAACACCGCCGTCAACGTCACCAGCAACTTGTTTTGTCTGAACCAATGGCTGTTCATGTCAGTACTTGATGGGTCTGGCCAGTTTCGCCCGCAAGACAAAGGTAAAGATGCCTTCCCGCACCATGGCCGGCGGTACCTCCATCTTGATGTCGTCCGTCTTGTCCAGGAAGGGAGACTCGCGTAATTGGTTTCTAAAGTCGTCCACCAAGGCAAGGTCCGCATCGCCGTGGTTCCCGGCGCCACTCAGCCGCAAATAGGCCATCGGGGCATTGCTGGCCACCGCGGAAACCGGACGCGCCGGTGCGGGTGTGTCGTCCGGGTCCGGATCCGTAATCTCTTCTTCAACCGACGTGACGAGATTGGTCGGAACCGCGTGCTCACTCGGGGTGATGGAAACGAGCCAGACGTTGGACACAAGGCGTCCGTTAAGATCTTCGAGCAAGGTCGGCCACCAAGTTCTGTCTTCAACCAGGGTGGCGACATTATCGATCCGCTTGCGCAGCTTGTCCGCTGCCTGCTGTTCTTGGATGATATTGCCCTTGAGTTTGGACAGTTGCTTGACCTCTCGATTGACCTCGGCGAGTTGGGTTTGTTTGAGCACGGTGGCGCGTTGGTTAAACCCCATCAAGCACAGCGGAACCAAAAGCGCTCCAATGGCCGCTCCCGCGAGGTACGGACGCTTCTGGCGAGCCTGTTTGCGCTCCTGAACCGATCGCGGCAGTAGATTGACCTCAATGGGACACTCGCTCATTTTCCGCAAGGCAAGCCCGACGACTTCGCCCAGAAAATGCGCGCACCGCGCCAAATCGTCGCGCGACACGCCGGAGCCGAGTGTGACACTGCGGAAAGGATTGAAGTAGGCGACTGGAATCTGAAGTTTTTCTTTGAAGAAGCGATCGCAGTACGGCAAGATCGAGCTGCCGCCATTCAACAGGGCGCGATTGGGGGCGCTGCCGCCCTGCTGGGTGCGGTAGAAGTTGATCGAGCGCGCAATCTCCGAGTGCAACCGGGTCATCACGTTGCGGATGATCTTGCTGACCTGCGCCTGCTCAATGTCGGGCGGATCCTCGTAGGCGCCACCCAGCGCAACGAAACCTTTTTGCTTCTTCAACGCTTCCGCCTCATGGAACGTCTTACCGAACTCGGCGGCAATGCTTTGTGTAATGGCGTTGCCTGCAATCGGAATCGAGCGGGTGAAAACACGGCCATTTTCAATGAACAACAGGTTCGTTGTCCGCGCCCCAATGTCCACCATCAACGTGCACCCTTCCTGTTCGCCCTCGTTGTAACGGTAGGCGTTGTACAAGGCCATCGGCGCAACGTCCACCATCTCGGTCTGCAAACCAGCGCCCTCGACGCAGGTATTGATTTCCTCAATGATGTCGCTCTTGATCGCCAGCAACACCACCTCCAAGCCGCCGCCTTCCGTCGCTCCCAGCAACTGATAATCCCAAACCACTTCTTCAATGGGAAACGGCACGTTCTGCTGCGCTTCGTATTGAATGATCTGGAGAACCTTGGATTCCTCAACAGGCGGCAACTTGACAAAACGGGTGAAAACCGACTGCCCCGGCACGCAAAAGACGACCTTGCCGCTGCGAATGCCTTTTTCGCGGAGCAGGTTGCGAACGGCTGCCATCAACAATTCCTGGCGGTGTTCCTCGTGCTCGGGATCCAACCCGATCTCGGCGTGGTTGAAATTGGTCAGGCGCAAACCGCGCCCGCCGGCGTGAAACTCGCCGATCTTCACACTGGAGGCGCCTATGTCGAGGGCTAGGATTCTATCGGAGGCAAGCATCGTGTAGTGTAAATATCCGTGGATTACCGTGAAGATGAGGGCATGAGAATCGCTTCGTAATGTTCGTGGCCGATCATGGCCCAAGGGGTCTGCATGACGTTCAACAATGGCACCGCCTGCGGCGTGAACTGCTCCCACCAGCGTTGATTGGAAACCGGATCGCTCAACGCGTGAAACAGCCGGTCGCGATAGTACAACAACACCGCCACCGCCTCCACTCGCCCGCCGCCGTAGCGCCGCACGGCGTTCGGGTGCATGAACATCGCGCTGTTGTGGGCCGCGTTCTTATAGACGTGGACATGGGTGACTTCGCCCTTGAACAGTTTCGCCTGGTTGCCCTTGCCCAACAACGCGTAGTAAACCAGTTTCACATCGTCCGCCCACTCCATCTTCGTCTCAAATTGCACTTGAATCCGCAGCCAGTCGCGAAACAACGACGGGGACTTGTCGCTGATTTGCCCGCCGCTGGCGCTGTAGTTGGGTGCCTGCTGCAACATATTCCGCACCGTCTTCAGACGGAAATCGCCGGGACCCG
>Ga0194125_10001850_pt1 | contig 35699 bp, 29 predicted proteins | sample TA2KigC250mmetaG_FD_148626 | JGI IMG/M metagenome (GOLD analysis project Ga0194125, IMG submission 148626) | Freshwater microbial communities from Lake Tanganyika, Tanzania - TA2015034 Kigoma Deep Cast 250m | ecosystem: Environmental > Aquatic > Freshwater > Lake | place: Tanzania: Lake...
GCAGAAGCGATCCGCGAAAGAATCGGCAACGCGCCGACGGTTGTAGCAATCTGATGACTGCACGTTTGGCTGGAATTTCGGGACACCAAGCCGCTTAAGCCTTCAATAAGGCTGGCTGGATAAAGATCGGTCAAGTGGGAAGCCATCTAATTCTCACAAAGGAAAATGTCCGCGTCAACTTGAGTGTTCCACTGCACAAAGAACTATCAATCGGAACCATCCGGGCTCTTGTTCGCAATGCTGGAATGACGGTAGAAGAGTTTCTGGATTTACTTTAAAGACCAACACGCTGAAGACTTATATCTTCAGCGTGTTGGTCTTTACATTAGAGCTGATTCACTCATCGACATTGAAAAGTTATTCTCGAAGAGTGTTTGAGATTCATTGAGAATAGAAAAAATTATCGACGCTTGCTGGATGACTAATCGCAGCCAGCCCTCATCGACTATCTGCTCAAGACGCCCGATTTAAATACCAACAATCCCGCCTTATTCGGCATTGCGGTCGGTTATGCGATGCAGCATAACCGTGATAACACACTTAAATATCTCGAACAAGCCGCCGACAACGGCGACTACCATCTGTATGCAGCCAAATCCGCTGTTGTTTTCAATTGGCTGCAAAACGATGACGAATTCAAAATCTTAGCCGAGAAAAGCAAAGCCAATCATTATCGCAAAATTGCCGACATCGCAACTGATCCAGTTTTCGTATATTAAACGAAAGAAATCTTATGATTGTCCAAATTCCGCTTATACCTTATACCTCACACCTAATAATTACTAACTTCCTGCGTATAATCTTCTAACTTTACTACAGCGCATAAAAGACGGGTAGGGACGCCCGTCCTCCTTCAATAAAAACGGACCCAATTTTCTATATCAGATTTTAAAGAATATGGAAATTTGGCTTGAAAAATATAAATATGACTCAATTGAACAACTAAAAGGCAGTATGAGTCAGAAATCGATTGCAGAACCTGCCGCTTTTGAACGTGCTTTATATTTAAAAGAACTGCAAAGTTATAATAATTGAAGTAAAAAGGCGGCTTTTTAAGGTCGCCTTTTTATTTTATTAACACCGTAATAAAGATGTAATACCAATTTGCATTCAAATGAATAATAAAGGGATGCAAAATTAACAACGGATTAAACGGATAGAACGGATAACATAGCGGCTTTACAGGATTATCCGTTTCATTCGTTTAATCTGTTGTGAATTTGTTTTGACATTTATCATCCGATTGATTGCGACTTGGTATAAGCCCCCAATTAGGACAATGGTTAGCAGTGCGAAGCAGATGAAGTAGTTTATCCCTGTTCATTCTGAGTTATCTGCTAATCTGCTGAGCTAATTGTAAAAGTGATGATTAATCCAGAAAACTCAGACCATGGCAAGGCGGACGCCCTCGTCCGCCGCATTCTATTCTTGATTTTCGGTGGACGAGGGCGTCCGCCTTGCCATCAGTTAAATATTTCATAAACTCTGTTTAACACATTGCACATATCATCTAAATCTTAATAAATCACCTAATTATAAAAAATCGAAAAATGACACTTGACAAATCGGAATAATTATATATATATTATTTTGCTAAATTAAAACTTATAACAATTTACAGCGGATTATAATAAGTGTTTGCCCGGACGCTTTCGGCCGCGGTGAACGGCATCAGAGCCGTCATAGTCAAAGTCGAAGTGCATCTCGACATCGGAATGCCGACATATACGACGGTCGGCTTGCCGGATAATGCGGTGCGGGAGTCGCGCGAGCGGGTCAGCGCGGCGGTTAAGAATTCAGGCTTTTTAGTTCCGCCCAAGAAAATTACCGTCAATCTGGCGCCAGCCTCAATTAAAAAAGAAGGCTCAGCGTTCGATTTACCGATTGCGCTGGGGCTGTTGGCGGCGACCGGGCAAATTTCGACTGAAAAACTTTCGCGTTATGTGTTTTTAGGCGAATTGTCTTTGGATGGAATTTTGCGTCCAATTTGCGGGGCGCTGCCAATTGCCGCCGAGTTAAAAAACACCAAATACGACGGATTGTTAGTGCCGAGCGCGAATGCCGCAGAAGCCGCGATGGTCGATTCGCTGCCCGTGCGGCCTTTAAAAACTCTGCGCGAAGCCGTGGCTTTCTTAAACGATGAATTGACGATTGAACCGGTTATGGTCAATATTGATGAGATTATGTCCGTGTCGGCAAAGTATTGGGTCGATTTCAGCGATGTGCGCGGGCAGGAGAACGCCAAACGGGCATTGGAAGTCGCGGCGGCCGGCGGGCATAACATCCTGATGATGGGCCCGCCAGGCTCAGGCAAAACGATGCTCGCCAAACGCCTCCCGACCATCCTACCTAACTTAAGTTTAGACGAAGCGCTTGAGACGACGAAAATATATTCCGTCGTTGGAATGCTTCCCGCCAATACGCCGTTGCTGGCAATACGCCCATTTCGCAGCCCGCATCACACAGTATCCGACGCCGGACTCATCGGCGGCGGTCAAGTCCCGCGTCCCGGCGAGGTCTCGCTGGCGCATAAAGGCGTCCTGTTCCTCGATGAACTCCCAGAATTCCACAAGAGCGTGCTGGAAGTCCTGCGCCAGCCGATGGAAGACGGCGAAGTTACCATCACTCGCTCTAAGATGTCGCTGACATATCCGGCGAATTTCATATTAGTCGCGGCGATGAATCCCTGCCCGTGCGGCTTCAAAGGTCATCCATCTCGCGAATGCCGCTGCAGCCCGATGGTAGTTCAAAAGTATTTAAGCCATATCTCCGGTCCGCTGCTCGACCGCGTCGATATCCAAATCGAAGTTCCACCGGTTGAGTATGAGCATCTGACCTCTGAGCGCGGCGGCGAACCTTCAGCAGCCGTTCGTCAACGGATTTTAGAAGCACGTCAAATCCAAATCGAGCGCTTCCTGCATATTCCCAAAATCACCGTCAACGCGGATATGGGATCGCGCGAACTGCGCAAATACTGTAAACTCAATCATGACGGCGGTAATTTACTCAAACAAGCCATCGATACGATGGGTCTCTCGGCGCGCGGTTACGACCGAATTCTGAAAGTCTCACGCACCATCGCCGATTTGGATAAATCGCTCGAAATCAAACCCGGCCATATCGCGGAAGCCATTCAATACCGCAATCTCGACCGCGAATTCTGGGCTTAAAATAGAATTTATCTCAAATCATATAAAGTCTTAAACGGAGTCGAAATGGAAGATTTCCCTAAAAATCTTCGCGCCTGGCGCGAAAGCCGCAATATGTCCCAGAAACGGCTGGCTGAAGCCGCCGGGCTTAGTCTGGCGACAGTCTATCAAGCCGAATTGGGCAAAGTCAAACCACAGAAAAAGACTTTGGAAAAGTTGCTCAATTATATTCGCTCTTGCAGGTCGGAAGATAGTGCATTCGAAGTGTCAACTCTCGCCAAGCCGGAAGCGCCCAAAGAAGCGGTTGACGAACTTGCAATTCCGGCTGAACCGGCAATACCGACCGAACCGGAGGTTTGTTCATCATCCACGACTGTTGTGACGAAAGGACCTCGCAAGTCATCAAAAACTGAATTCGCCGGCGCTATAAAGTTGACCAACCTCGACCTTGAGTTAATCAACCGGGCGCTTAACTTGAGTATGAAAGAAAAACTGGCTTTAATTGAGAAATTGATAGACTGAATGAACGGGGAAGGTTTACCAAATAGACAGACTATCGAAGTCGAAGCCCGGCGGCAGGAGAATATACGGCTGGCGAAAATCCGCGCCATAGTTGACCGCGCCGGCATCGGACTCAGCCTGGGAATTCTGACCGCCGAAGGCGCGCGGGCTTTAATTAAAGAGACGCGTCGTCAGGTCTTGGAATTGGCGCCGGGCGAAGACGATAAATTCGATTTGATCTATACCTCGCGCCTGCGCCGCATCGCGCGGCAATTCGGAGGGCTGTCCGAAAATGACTTGAACGAATTTAGTTAGACTTGCTATATGCGAATATGACCTTAATCAACGTTATCGAAAACACTGTCGAAAAGTATCCTGAAGCCTGCGCTCTGCAACATTCTGGCGGGATTATAACTTATAAAGTCCTTTATGATGCTATCTTGCGTCTGGCAAACGGACTTCAGAATTTGGGACTTGGCCGCAGCGAGCGGGCGGCGGTGATGCTGCCGAATATTCCGCATTTTGCTATGGTCTATCACGCCATTATGCGTCTCGGCGCGGTCGTCGTCCCGTTTAACACTATGCTCAAGGGCCGCGAAATCGCCGCGCTGCTGGACGAATGCGAAGCGCGGACGTTTATAACACTCCAAACAATTTACAAAGACTGCTCAACTTATGTCAATCTAATACGCTCGCTTAGGAATGTAATTCTCTTAGGCGAAGAGACGCCTAAAAACGCCGTAAATCTGACCCGTCTGATGGCTAAAAGCACGCCTCTTTTCGATGTCGCGCCAGTGGACGAATCGGATATTGCGGTCGTTAATTACACCGCCGGCGAGACCGGCCGGCCCAAAGGCGCGGAATTGGCTCATTCAAACTTGCTGTCAAACACGTCGGCTTGCGCAGAAATTTTCAACATCGAACCGAACGATGTTTTGTATGCTGCGCTGCCCTTTTTTACGCCGATGGGTCAGACTTTATTGCTGAACCAAGCGATCTTATCCGGCGCGGCTCTAAATCTCGTCCCCAAATTCGATCCCAGCGAGACCGCCAAGCACATCTGTCAAGGCAAAAGCACGGTTTTTATCGGCACGCCTTCGATGTTCAAAATCGTCCTTTATGTTGCCGCCGGCTATGAGGTCGAAAAACCGCTGCGCTTGTGCATTTGCGGAAACGGCCAACTAGATGAAGATACGATTAAAGGTTTCGAGAAGCGCTTTGCAACACATATACTTGAATGTTATACCGCTGCAGAAACTTCGCCGGTTATCGCTGTAAATAAATGGCGCAGTGGACGACGGATAGGTTCGCTCGGTCATCCGCTGCCGGGCGTGGAAATGAAAATCGTCGATGAGCGCAGCCGTGAGTTGCACATCGGAGCGACTGGCGAAATTATCGTGAAAGGTCCGAATGTGATGAAAGGCTATCTCAACCGTCCGACTTTGACCTCGCTGGTCCTGCACGACGGCTGGTTTTATACCGGCGACCTGGGCAAAATGGATATCAATGGCTTCTTTTACCTCGTTGACCGACTCTACGACCGCATTATGAAAGGCGGCTTTACTATTTATCCTTATGAAATCGAAACGTTACTCAAATGCCATCCGGATGTGTCTGATGCAGCGGTCGTCGGCATTCAGGAAACGCCCTACGATCAGGAATTGAAAGCCTGCATAGTTTTAAAATCCAGCAGTAATATTTCGACCGAGCAAATAGCCGCGTATTGTCTGGAACATTTAGCATTATATAAAGTTCCCAAAGTCGTCAGGTTCTATAAAGAACTGCCGCGTCAGGATGACGGTCAATTAAACCGGGAAGAGTTAAAACGCGAAATTAAATAGGGTCGGCTGAATAATTCGAGAAAATGCCTTGACTGGCAAGGCGCACGCCCCCGTGCGCCGACAATATGTGTTCAACGAACGGCGGACGAGGGCGTCCGCCTTAACACAAAGTGAATTATTCACTAGATCCTAAATAAATCTTAAAAATTGACGCAAATCACAGGAATTATTATGCCCCAAATATATCGTAAAGACAATGTTAAAATCATCGCCGAAAAAATCGCCGATAATATCGCCAAACACAATCCGGACAAGTATTTAATACTAACTGAGCCGGATACTGAACATTTTCCGATACCGTCAGATATAAAATTCGATATCGCTCTCATCGATAAAGCCGCCTCAAACCTGATTTCGGTCATCTTGGTCGAAACCGAATCATCACTTTCATACTCGCACGCGCAACAGGTCTGGCTGCCGATTGTCGAACGTCAAATACCGCTCGAAATTGCCGCGCCTAAATCGAAACTAAAACAAGCCAAAACGTTGGCGAAAAGGCTAAGTATTCATATCAAAGTCCTTGAATATTGAAACATTAATCCAGCAATAAGCGCTTTATCTTTTCACCCGATTGGTGCGGCTATGTCATACTGCTCCCTGCGCAGGCAGGGGGAAGCATCTCGTCTGAAAGCGGGGGACGGGATTCTTCACTTCGTTCAGAAGGACAAATACGTGTGCTAACTTACATTATCAATACAATCAGGAAGTATCGATTATTTAATTAAGTCGTCAAATCTCTAATTTTTAGAACCTAACAAAACCAATGTCATCTTTCTATTCTGCTGCCGGGGAATTTTCACACAATCATTCAAGGGGTTTCCTATGTGTGGAATAATTGGCTACATCGGGAAGCGCGAAGCCACGCCGATTTTAATCAATGGCTTGAAGCGGATGGAATACCGCGGTTACGATTCAGCCGGTATCGCTGTGCTTCATAACGGCAATATAAATATCACCAAAGTGAGCGGTAAAATCGCTCAACTCACCGAGCGGCTAAACGGATTGACGCTTAACGGCAGCGTCGGACTCGGTCATACACGCTGGGCGACGCACGGCGAACCTAACGAGACCAACGCTCATCCGCACACCGATTGCAGCGGAAGCATCGTTTTAATTCACAACGGCATCATCGAAAATTATTACACAATTAGAGTCAAACTTGCCGCGAGCGGGCATATCTTTCGCACGCAGACCGACAGCGAAGTCTTAGCGCACTTAATCGAAGAACTCTATGAGGGCGATATCGAACAAGCCGTCCGTTCAGCCTTATCTAAAGTCAAAGGCACATACGGTATCGCTGTGATGCACCACGACGAACCCGAAAAACTGATTGCCGCCCGGATGGGCAGCCCTTTAGTCTTAGGCTTGGGCGCAGCGGAGAATTTCATCGCTTCCGACCTGGCTGCAGTAGTTGATCATACCAGAAATGTCATCTACCTCAACGACGGCGAAATGGCGGTTGTAACTTCAGATGGCGTAATTCAAACCAAACTTGATAAATCCCCGGTCAGCGCCAAGGTCGAACAGATTTTTTTCAATATCGCCGAGATCGAAAAGGGCGGCTATCCACACTTTATGCTCAAGGAAATCCACGAGCAGCCCAATTCGTTGACCGATTCTATTCGCGGCCGGCTTTTGCCCGAAGCCGGCGCGAGCAAACTCGGCGGACTGGCAAATTTCGAAGAGCAACTCGCGGCGGTCAAACGCTTCATCATCCTTGGCTGCGGAACATCTTGGCATGCCGGGCTCATTGGCGAATACCTAATCGAAGAACTCGCCGGTATCCCGGTTGAAGTCGAATACGCATCCGAGTTTCGCTACCGCGAACCTATCATCGAACCGGGAACTATCACGCTATCTATCAGCCAGTCCGGTGAGACTATAGATACTCTGGCGGCGATGCGCGAAGCCAAAGTCCGCGGCGCGTTGACGCTTGGAATATGCAATGTCGTCGGCTCGACGATTGCCCGCGAATCTGAAGGCGGCGTTTATATCCACGCCGGACCGGAAATCGGCGTCGCTTCGACTAAAGCCTTCACATCACAGGTCGCCGTGCTTACATTGTTAGCGCTGCATTTAGGACGCCAACGCGGACGCATTTCCCTCGATCGCGGACAAGAGTTAACTCAAGAATTAATTAACCTACCTAAAAAGGTTCAGCAGGTTTTAGATAATTCCGATAGAATTTTAGAATTAGCCAAGAAATATGTCGATTCTAAAAACGCTCTTTACTTGAGCCGCGGCATCAATTATCCGGTCGCTTTAGAAGGCGCGCTTAAACTTAAAGAGATATCATATATTCATGCTGAAGGATATCCGGCGGCCGAGATGAAACACGGTCCTATCGCGCTCATCGACGAAAATATGCCGGTCGTATTTATTGCCGTGAACGGCGGCGCCATTTATGAAAAAGTCATTAGTAACATCGAGGAGGTGCGCGCTCGCAAAGGCGTCATCATCGCAGTGGTCAACGAGGGCGACCAAGTGATTACGCGCTACGCTGACCACATCCTCGAAATTCCGCTGACCGACCATATTTTAAGCCCGATTTTAGCGGTGATTCCTTTGCAGTTGTTGGCTTATCACATCGCCGTCCTGCGCGGTTGTAATGTTGACCAGCCGCGTAACTTAGCGAAAAGCGTCACTGTCGAATAGTGTTTTAAATTGAGTTATGATGATTTTCTTTATATCTAAAGTCCAGTTTGTTCATTATATTCATTAAATTCCGCCGCTTTGACCAACCCTGAAATTTTTGAAATAACGCCCGGACTAATGGTCGGCGGCAAAGTCCCGCTACTCATCGCCGGTCCTTGCGTCATCGAAGGCGAGGATATGCTTTTGCGGAATGCCGAGGCTGTTACGCGCATCGCCAAACGGCTTCAAATGCCGCTTTTATTTAAGGCTTCCTATGATAAAGCCAACCGCACCTCGCGCGCTTCGTTTCGCGGTCCGGGTCTGGAAGAAGGCTTGCGTCTTTTACAACGCGTCAAAACCGAATTCGACACGACGGTTTTAACTGATGCGCATTCGGTCGATGAAATTAAAAAAGCCGGCGAAGTCGTCGATGCGATTCAAATTCCAGCCTTTCTCTGCCGGCAGACCGACCTGTTAGCCGCCGCCGCGCAGACCGGCAAAACGGTCAATGTCAAAAAGGGACAGTTTCTCGCTCCGGACGATATCCCGCATATTATAAATAAATTAACCGCCGCCGATTGTAAGCGCCTGATGATAACCGAGCGCGGCTCATCTTTCGGCTATCATCGGCTGGTCGTTGACTTTACCGGCATCGTTCAGATGCGCCAGTATGGCTGGCCTATCATCTTCGATGCCACGCACTCGGTTCAGATGCCGGGCGGGTTGGGCGCACAATCGGGTGGCAATCGCAGATTCGCACCCTATTTGGCATGGGCTGCTGCCGCCGTCGGTGTGGACGGTGTGTTCATAGAAACGCACTTTGAACCCGATAAGGCGCTGTCCGACGGACCTAATATGATTCCGATTCAAGAACTGCAGGATGTTTTAGCCCATTTTTTGGATATCTGGAATATTAAATAATCAGCCCTTTCTTTAAAGCGCTGAATTAATTCTATCCTCCAAGCCCTGCTTAATAAGATTTTCGACACTTGCCGCGCCTAGATCTCCACACCCATACGACCGCCTCTGACGGCAGCCTCTCCCCTACTGGTCTCGTTCAACGCGCCTTAAGTCAAAACTTGACCGCCCTCGCTATCACTGACCACGACACCCTCGCCGGATTGGCTGAAGGTATTTATGCCGGCGAAAAGTTCGGTCTGCGGGTCATCCCCGGCGTAGAACTATCGGTGGAGGTCGAGAACGGCTGGATACACCTGCTCGGTTTGGGCTTAGATCCTGCTAACCTGTTATTGCCGCAAAAACTCGCCGATTTACGAATATCTCGACAGGAGCGCAATGTTAAAATCATCGAGAGGTTGAATTCGCTTGGTTTTAGCATTACATTAAAAGATATTCAATCCATCTCTGTGTATCCAACGCTTGGCAGAGGGCATATTGCACAGGTGCTTGTCGCAGCCGGCGCAGTCGGTTCGCTTAATGAAGCCTTCGAGCGATTCCTGCGTAAAGGCGCTGCGGCTTACTTCGACCGCCTGCGCTTGACATTGCCGGAGGCTTGCCGGCTCATTCATAACTCCGGCGGTTTGGCAGTCTGGGCGCATCCCGGTCTGTCGGGCGATAAGACAGAACCTTTTCTTATGAAGTATAAAGACTGGATTAAAGCAGGTTTGGACGGTCTGGAGAGCGATTACAGCGAGCATTCGCTCAAATTACGCGATAGGCTGAGGCGCATCGCTTTAGCCAATGGGTCAATCTACACCGGCGGATCCGATTTCCACGGCGAGTTGAAACCAAACATTGAAATCGGCGACGGACCGGAGAAGAAGCCTATTCCTTCACAAATATTGAAACGACTTGACGATCGACTAAGTCGAATAAGAACTGATACCAAGTCGCAATCAATCGGATGATAAATGTCAAAATAAATTAACAACAGATTAAACGGATGAAACGGATAATCCTGTAAAGCCGCTAAGTTAATCCGTTCTATCCGTTTAATCCGTTGAAAATTTGAATCCCCTTATTATTCATTTGAGTAAATTGCAAAAGTGATGATTAATATAGAAAATTCAGACCATGGCAAGGCGGACGCCCTCGTCCGCCGAAAAGCAAGCCTAGAATGCGGCGGAGAGGGCGTCCGCCTTGCCATCAGTTAATAAATCCAACACTTTTGCAATTACCTAATTTGAAAGCAAATTGGTATGAATAGTTTTTATTAAGAAAACGCAATTTTATCTCTATACATTTGCCCGATTCTAAGACCATACCGCGCGGCTTAGGCCGCGGCTTATCCGCTCTGCTGCCAGAGGCTTCATCTGCTGATGACGGGACTGACCTGCGGCTTGTGCCGGTGGACCGAATTCATCCCAATCCTCATCAACCGCGCAAGGATTTTAAGAAGGCGGAGTTAGCCGACCTCACAGCATCGATAGTTAAAAATGGCATTCTGCAGCCGCTGCTGGTGACGCGAGCGGTCGATGGCTATCGCCTAATCGCCGGCGAGCGGCGCTGGCGCGCGGCTAAAACCGCCGGTCTTACCGAAGTCCCTGTTCGAATTCTGTCCGACCTGCCTGAATCTGCGGCGCTTGAGTTATCGCTAATTGAGAATCTGCAGCGCGAAGACTTAAACCCGGTCGAACTCGCCGAAGGCTACCGACAACTTCAGAAGGAATTCCACCTAACTCAAGAGCAAATCGCCCAGCGCGTCGGCAAAGAACGCGCCACTGTCGCCAATACCCTGCGCCTGCTTGACCTGCCGGAAGTCATTCTGAACTCGCTGCGTCAAGGCGATATCAGCGCTGGACACGCCAAAGTTATTCTCAGCCTTGACACTAACGCGCGACGCAGCGCGTTGCACAAACGGATTCTTGCCGACCATCTATCAGTCCGGCAAGCCGAGGAGGCTGCCAAGTCCATCGGCAAAACTCAATCCCGCCTCCCTAAATCAAGCAAAACTAATCAACCTCCCCTATTTGAGGATTATCGCCACCGATTGATGCAGTGTCTGGGAACGCGGGTCCAAATTTCCAAACGCGGCAAGAAGGGGGCAATCCGCATCGATTTCTATTCCGACGACGACCTCGACCGCATCCTGTCGCTTATCCTACATTCGAACAAATCGTAATTTCTTCATAACTCAACCACTAACCAACCAACTGCCGTGTCACTCGCTATCATCCCGGTTTATACTGAAAAAGAACTGCGCGCCTTCATTCAATTTCCATATCGTCTGCATTGCCGGCAGCCGGTTTTCGTGCCACCGTTGTTATCCGAAGTCAAAACGGTCTTAAATCCAAAGAAAAACCCCTTCTACGAGCATGCCCGGATGCAGATGTTCCTAGCGGTCTGGGATAAACAAGTCGTCGGACGCATCGCAGCGATTGTCGATGATAATTTCATCAATGTCCGTCAGGAGATGGTCGGTTTGTTCGGCTTCTTCGAGTGCGTGGACGATATCGATGTCGCTCACGCGCTGTTCAACAGCGCTTCGCAATGGCTGCGACGGCTGGAATTGCGCAAAATGCTGGGCCCTGCCAATCCTTCGATGAACGATGAAATTGGCGTTCTGCTCGATAACTTCGACCAGCCACCAACAGTCAAGATGGTCTGGAATCCGCCTTACTATCCGGCGCTTTATGAAAATTCAGTTTTTCGTAAGGCAATGGATGTTCACGCCTGGTGGGCAAATACGGAGGATATTTCCGACCGTCTGCTGAAATTCGGCGAGGCTATCTTGAAAAGGACAAAAGTTACCTTTCGCAATGTCAATATGAAGAAATTCGATGAAGAGGTCGAAACTATCCGTGCCATATACAATTCCGCTTGGTCGCAGAACTGGGGCTTCGTGCCTTGGACAGCAGCCGAATTTCACCATGCGGCAAAAGGACTTAAGCAGATTGTGGATTCAGACTTCGTGATAATAGCTGAAGTCGATGCTAAGCCGGTGGCTTTTGTCTTGGCTTTACCCGATATCAACATCGCGCTTAAACATATCAACGGCAGACTATTTCCATTTGGATTTATAAAACTGCTCTGGTATTCAAGGAAGATTAAAACCGCCAGAGTGGTTATTCTCGGCGTAATAAAGGAATATCGCGGACGCGGCATCGACACGGCATTGTATTATAAATCCTTTCTGACCGCCAAAGAGAAAGAATACATCGGCGGCGAAATGTCCTGGATTCTTGAAAACAACGAACCGATGATAAAAGCCCTGCAAATGATGGGCGCCAGACGCATTAAGACTTATAGACTCTATGAACGAGATTTATAGATATAATCCTCTATACCTTGCGTCGGATGTAATTTCGCATTTTAACAAGCATCCAGCTATCCTTTACTATTTATGGGTGAAGAATAGAGCGTCTCGGGCTTGGAGTGCAGGATTTATCCCGTCCAGCTTCGGGCGGGTTGAAATCCGCCCTTCAAGGGACACTATAAGTTGCCCTAGTAAAAAGTCTTTAAAAATACTCATCAGGAAATCATATTGTCTTCGCTGATTGGTAAGGTCGTCTTTATCACTGGCGCTTCGAGCGGCATCGGTGCAGCCTGCGCACGCGTTTTTGCCGGGCAGGGCGCAGTTCTCGTGCTGACCGCGCGGCGCCACGCACGACTCACCACCCTGGCTTCCGAATTATCAGCCAAATATCAAACAAGGTGTTTCAGCGGCGAATTAGATGTCCGTCAGCAGCCGCAGGTCGAACAATTCGTAAATAATCTGCCGCCGGAATTCGCATCCATTGATATTCTCATTAATAATGCCGGCTTATCGCGCGGGCTGGATCCGCTGTTCGACGGTGAACTTGAGGACTGGGAGGAGATGCTGGATACGAATGTAAAGGGATTACTTTATGTGACCAAAGCAATTCTGCCCGGAATGCTCGTCCGGCAGAGCGGACACATCATAAATATCGGCTCCATAGCTGGTCGGCAGGTTTATCCAAGCGGTAATGTCTATTGTGCCTCGAAATTCGCTGTTCGGGCGTTGACGCAAGGGCTGTTGATAGACCTTGTTAATACGCCAATTCGCGTTACAGAGGTGGATCCAGGAATGGTTGAGACGGAATTTTCATTGGTGAGATTTCGCGGCGATGCCGAGCGCGCCGCGCAGACCTATCGAGGTCTGACGCCGCTCAAGCCGAATGATATTGCCGAAGTCGTTCTGTTCGCTGCGACCAGACCGGCTTATGTGAATATTAGCGAGGTCGTCGTTCTGCCCACTGACCAGGCTTCAGTCTATCACGCCAATCGAAAATAAGGGTCTGCTGGCTAATTTGAGAAAATGCCTTGACGCAAAGCGAACATTCCAATAATATTGTCTGTTCCATCATAATAGACAAACCAAGATTACCGTCCTCCTACAACGGCTCACTATGCAAAAAGCAAAATGCCGTCGGATTTATTCCGAACGGCATTCCCGCAACCCGCAGATTTTGGTTGCTAAGGTGAGTAAATCAGCATTACAGTCTGTTCGTCGGTATTAGATTGCAGTTTAACGATGTAACTGCCAGCGGCTATCCCCTTGGGCGTCCAGGCAATCCTGTGAAAACCCGCTTCGAGAGCGCCGTTATAGATAAAATCCGTTAAACAACCGCGTGTATCGAATGCCTTCACACTAATCTGCCCGGGTTGCGATAGTGCAAATTCGATGTTAGCGGAACTGTTGAAAGGATTTGGATAAACGGCTTTCAAATCGAATACGGCGGCTAGCGTAGCCGGCAGCGAGACCGATGTCTGCGCCGGATTATAGATAAACGGATAGCGTCCTATATCGGAACGGGTGTTGTATATATCTCCTTCGTCGGTAATGTTCGGACAGCCAGCGTCGATGCAAGGCGATTTCGAATGGCGGTCGGGGAACGAAGCCCAGGTCAAATGATAATCAGCATCGGAATTGATAGTAAAATTCGCAAAGAGCGGGTCGGCGTGAATCTCGCCTTCGCCGCCATTCCAACCACCGAAATGATTTGTGGCGTGCAGCCAATAATCATTCCAGCCACTGTTGCCGTGAACTGTGCCGCCTATTGTCCTGTCGCCAATGCTGGAACCGTTGCCAATGACGATGTTGTTTCTTATCTCAACTTCGGAACCGAACATAAATATCCCGATGGCGTCGTTCGAACTTGCCATAAGATGTAAAGTATTGCTTTCAAAAGAAATACCTGAAGCATTTAAAATCCATAGACCACGCATCGACCGCATCGAATAAGTGCGAATAATATTGCGGTTGATTAATAATTTAAAGGTTCGTTCGATATGGATACCGGTTGCTCCAACATCGGAGCGTGCCTCAATCCAATTGCCGTAAAGAAGCGGGCTGCTTCGAACTGAGTGAATGCCGTAGGCTTCTCCGCCGCCATAAGCGCGGGCTATGATGAGTTGGTTATTTACAATTTGAGGATTAGACGAATTCTCCAGTAAAATCGCTTTAACTGAGCTTATCGTATTTGCGCCTGAAGCGCTAATCAAACGATTATTATGAATATACGGCGCAGCGCGGTTGCAGGAAATGCCGATACTTAACGCATTGATTGAGCAGCCCTGAATTAATAAACCGGAATGATTATTTATCGAAACGCCCCACCAAGCGCTGTCGATGTCGCAATTTACCAATCTTGAACGCGCATCGGCTTCCTGGAAAAATTCTATGCCTAACCATTGCGTAGTTCGTCCGTTGCTAAATCTTATGCGTTCATTCTCTTCCACACCGCCTTCGGCTCGCAACAGTCCAAAAACTGTGAAGCGATATATACCGTTGAATAAAACCTGCACGCCCGGTTCAATAACTAATTCTTCGCCCTCTGGAACATAAATGCTGTCCATTACATAATACGGCGAGAGATCGCGCAGCCACCGCCCGGACACCGAGCCGAATACAGTCATATCGGCGCAAGCATCGGTAAAGACGGCAACGACCAGCGCTGATAATATTATAATTGTAAGTATTATCTTGGCGACGCGCTGCGTCATTGCGAATATCTCGCAACTACGAACCATTTATTCCTTAAGCGAGGAATTAGAAATTATAACCGCGGTATTATTTGCGATTATCTAACGAAAGATATGTGGTATTAGATTTGAATGCAGTCGAAATAGACTAAAAGCAGGAATGTGCGCAGGTAGGTTGAACTTAATTTAGGTTATTTCGACCGGTTTTACTCTTGCGTATAATAATACGAATTATATTTTCATTTGTCAAGTGTTTTTTTAACTATTTATAAAAAAAATGCAGAATCTGCATATTCCGTGCAAAAATGTAATTTATCTCTCTTATTCGAACTTACCAACTTGCTAACTCGCAACTTACCAATTCTACTTTATGACGCCTATATAATTTCCATTTTCATAGGATACTTCACACTTCAAAGCCCGGCCTTTTAGCGTTTTCGAACAATGCATTTTCAATTTGAGATAATTTTCAGATACGGCCGTCGTCCAAGCGCGGCTGGCTGTGGCGCTATCCGGAACAGCCCATACCGTTCGTCCGATTTGCGAGTTATAGAACATTGCGCGCTTAGCCGCGCCCAATTCCCTTAATTTACGCGCCCGCTCCTTGATGATGCGCGCGCTATTTTGGTTGACCTGTGTATAAGCGGGCGTGCCACGGCGGGCAGAGAAGCCAAACACGTGCAAATATGTTATCGGCAGATTTTTTAAATCATTAAACAGGCGTTCAAAATCAGCCTCAGTCTCGGCAGGAAAGCCGGCAATGACATCGATACCTAAAGCCAGATTTGGATTTCTTTTTCTAATGCTTTTCAGTAATATCAACTCATCTTCGACTACTGGACGATGCATCGCCTTGAGAACAGGCGCCGAGGTGTGTTGTAAAGGAATATGCAGATGCGGCGCAACTTTGTCGCCTTCGACGGTTAACTCCAATAGCCGCGCGTCTAACTCCCAAGGTTCGATGGAACCTAAACGGATCCGCCTCAGTTGAGGGATTTTAATCAGCGCTTGGCAGAGGTCGAACAAGGTCTGCCGAGGTGTCAAATCTTTGCCCCAAGCGCCTATTCGCACGCCGGTCAGATTAATCTCCTCAAAACCATTATCCGTTAAACACCGCGCCTCCGTCAATATCTCATCGATCGGCTGGCTGCGCATTGTCGAGCCGCGTAGATGGGGAATTATACAAAACGAACAAAAGTGGTCGCAGCCATCCTGTATTTTTACCAGCGGTCGAGCGCGATGATATGATGTTGACTTATATGATACTTGCTCAAAATGATTTTTGTCAGAACCAATTAGATCATTAAACTGTTTATTTAAATCAGAATTAAGCCAATTATCAATTCCACCGACCGCGTTTAAGAACTGAATATTAAGCCAATTTAGTTTAATTGTTGGATTATATTTGCTTGCACAGCCAGCGGCTATGACGACGGCTTCCGGATATTGGCGGGCAACTTTAGCGAGCAGATGCCGTGATTTAGCCTCGGCGCGCGCGGTAACCGCGCAAGTGTTGATAAAGACCAAATCGACCTTTTCGCCTCCATCCGATGTTCCGATTAACTCGACCCCATTTTGTGCCAGACGGGCGGCGAGTTGGGCGGTCTCAGCCTGATTGAGTTTGCAGCCGAGAGTCAGCAAGAGTGCACGTTTCATAGAAAAAGTTAAACGGCGGTATCAGATGTCTGATGCCGCCGTTTAATACATCCTTATTCAGCCGGCTTTTCTTCTTCCAATACCGGCTTTTCATCTATCGAATGAACTTCTACTTCCGACTTTTCAACTTCGCCGACCGGCTCTACCGCCTGAGTTTCGATTGTTTCAGCCGGTTGTCCGGACTTGAAATGCACATCATTTATTCTCGGTTCGTCCGAAAGAATCTCGATTTCAGGCGATTCGACTTTTTCAACTTCGCCGGTCGTTTTGGCTGGCGCAACAGATTCAACCGGCTCGCTCGCTTCGCCGGTCGCCTCAACTTCCGCAACAGCCTTTTTGCCTTTCTTCCGTTTTGGTTTCTTCGGCGCTAATTCGGTTTCAGGGATGGCTTCCGCTTCCGGTGCCGGTGCTGCTACAGACTCCACTTGCACGATATCGCCGATAGTAGTCTTCACTTCTTCAGAAGTATCCTGATACTGACGCAGCGCCGCTTTTTCTTTGGCTTTCTCGACTAATAAGTGCGACAGCACAATGCGGTGGTTGGATTTGTCGAATTCGATGACCTCCAACTCCAGGTTGTCGCCTTCTTTCAGCGTCTTCTTATTGTCGCCGGCGTATTCCTTACCCAATTGCGAATTTGGTATAAAACCTTCGACGCCCATCGGCAGCATCACCACTACGCCCTTCTCCAGCAGCCGAATGACTGTGCCGTCGGTCTTGGCGCGGATGGAGTATTCGCGTTCGAATCTATCCCACGGGTCATCCTCCATCTGCTTTAAGCCCAAAGCAATTCGCCTTTCATTGCGGTCGAAACTAAGCACGACGACTTCCAGTTCCTGCCCCTTCTTGACGACTTCGCCGGGATGCCGCACCTTGCGCGTCCAAGACAAGTCTGATATATGAATGAGACCGTCGATGCCGGACTCTAATTCTATGAACGCCCCAAAAGGCACTAAATCACGCACCGTTCCTTTATGTTTGGTGCCCGGCAGGTAAGTCGCCTCCAGACGCTGCCAAGGGTCTTCTTCAATCTGCTTCATTCCTAACGAAATCTTGCGGTTCTCTTTATCTATATTGAGAACAACTATCTCGACTTCATCGCCGATGGTTACTAGTTGAGAGGGATGCTTGATATGCTGCGTCCAGGACATTTCGGAGATATGCACCAAGCCTTCGATACCCGGCTCAAGCTCGACAAAGGCGCCGTATTTTACAATCGAAACGACCTTGCCATGCACGCGGGAATTCACCGGATATTTGACATCTATCTCGTCCCAATGCTGTTCCTTCAATTGCTTAAGCCCGAGGCTGATGCGCTGCTTTTCTTTATCGTAGTGCAGAACCTTGACCTTGAGACGTTCGTCGAGTTTAACAATGTCGGATGGATGTGAGACGCGTCCCCAGGATAGGTCGGTGATATGCAGCAAGCCGTCCACGCCGCCCAAGTCAACGAATACGCCAAAGTCGGTGATATTCTTTACCACGCCTTCGACCACCTGTCCGATTTCCAATTCCGCCAGCACTTTTTGGCGGATTTCGCGCAGCGATTCTTCGACCAATACTTTATGCGACAACACAACATTCTTGCGGGCTTCGTTCACTTTGATGATGCGGAAATCCATCGTCGCGTTGACCAGCGCGTCGAAATCGCGCACCGGATGCACATCGATCTGCGACCCCGGCAGGAAGGCTTCAATGCCGAACAGGTCAACAACCATACCGCCTTTGATGCGTCTTGTAATTTTGGCTTCAATCATCTCGCCGGTCTCATAGAGATACCGAATCTTTTCCCAGGTGCGCATAAATTCGGCTTTCTCTTTCGACAGCGCTAATGTGCCTTCCTTATCCTCGATCGAGTCGATAAACACTTCAACATCGTCGCCGACCTTAAGTGTATCTATGTTCTTGAATTCGATCTTGGGTATCGAACCTTCGGATTTGAAACCGATATCAACGGAGATTTCGCTATCGGAAATCGCTACTATGCGACCTTTGACCAATTCGCCGGCGCGAAACACCTTCATCGTGTCGGTATAACGCAATATCCATTGCGCACGTTCTTCGGGGGTGTAATCATCGGCCTCAGCTGCACGGCTGATATCTAGTTCCTCGATATCCGGTTCGAACTCCGGCAGAGCGACCGGAGTGTAAAATAATTGTGCCGCCGGAATCTCATCAGGTTCCACAGTGAGTTGAACTTCAGGCTCTTCAGTCGCTGTTTCCGGGATGGTATCCGTCGGGTTAAGGGTTTGTTCGTAGGACATTTTTCCTTAAGAATTTTGGCTCGCTCGCGAGAGCGAGGTTTAGGTTTATAGTGAAATTTGTAATATTCGAGAAGTTATAGACAAAATGGACAACATTTGATATATTAAGGGGTGTAGATTATAGTGATTTTTTTAATTGAGTTATGGGCGATGACAAGCATCGCCCGTACGGGCGAACCTCGTGTTCGCCCTTTAAAATACTACTATAAACTGACCTCATTAATAATATTATGTGGATATGCACTTAAGTAAGGTTCATACTATATATTGTAGTTTTATGGTTTAAAAGTCTAATATGCCACAAGATATTGTGTATACCTTACACAAGTGCATATCCGCATAATATTAATTCAAACACTCACAGGCGGTTCAACGCCGCCGACTTCGGCAATCTTATACATCACAGCACAAGCGACCTTTTCATAGGCGTCCTTGCCATATACATTATCCATATTAATATCGCTCAAAGTGAACGGTTTTCCAAATGTTATGGTCAGTTTTCGACGAAAAATCTGCCGGCGGATTTTAGCGCTGTTCTTGACATAAACCGGCACAATGGGAACTTTGTATTTGATTGCCAACATCCCTACGCCGGCTTTGGGCAAATGCAGTTTATCATCAAGGTAGCGTGTGCCTTCAGGGAAGATGATAATACCTCTGCCGGACTCAAGCCGCTGCCCAAGCCGAACTAAAGCCTCACGGTCGAAACCTTTGCGTCTGACCGGTATCGAATTCAGATAGGTTATAAACCCGCCTAATAGCGGGATGGAGAAGAGTTCCTTTTTAGCGGCAAAATTTATTTCGCGCGGACAGGCGCAGCCCACAATCGGCGGGTCGAACCAGGATTTGTGATTCGACGCTAAAATGAAAGCGCCGGTTTCAGGCACGTTTTCCCGTCCAATTTTCCGCAGTCCGAACAAGGTTTTAAATAGTATTGTAGCCGCTAACGCGGTCAGACGATAACCCAATCTCATTCGACGCGCTATTTTATTGGATTCTGTCGCCGACTCCGTGTCAAACTCCATATAGCCGCATTTCGAAACGCCGCGCTGCTAAACGCAGTATAAAATCGACCTGTTCGCCGAAAATCATATCGCTGTTATCCAATAGTATCGCATCGTCGGCTTGTTTGAGGGGCGAGTTGGCGCGCTGGCTGTCGCGTTGATCGCGTTCGATGATTTCAGCCGTTAACTGCGCTATAGTTTTCGACTCGTCAGGCAGGTTTAATTCTTTTAGCCGGCGCCGGGCGCGCACTTCCGGCCGAGCCGTGATGAACACCTTCAACCTTGCTTGCGGCAGCACGACCGTGCCGATATCGCGTCCTTCCATCACGCCGAAGCCGCGCTCAGCCCAACAGCGCTGCATAGCGACCAATTTGTTTCTCACTTCCGGTACCTCGCAAACCGGACCGACGATTTTAGTTATCAACGGCTCGCGAAGCGCGGTTGTTATGTCAACTCCATCCACTACTACCAGCAGACCTTTCGACGCTTCAACAATGGTAATCGCCGCTTTTTCGACGACGCGCGCCACAGCGGCCGCATCGAGCGGATTTACGTCGGTTTTGTTCACAGCCCAAGCCGCGGCTCGATAGAGCGCGCCGGTATCCAGAAAAGGAACGCCCAACCGTTTCGCAACGGCTTGCGATGTCGAACTTTTGCCAGCCCCGGCCGGACCGTCGATAGCGATTAAAGGCAGTGATTTATTCACAATGTCCACTTAATCCATAAATTGACCGCTGCCGACTCGCGTAGTCGATGGCATTTAAAAGGTTTAGGACAAATACATCTGCCCTACTTCATCCTATTTCCGTCATCCTCGTCGATGAATATCCAGCCGACGATTTCGCCTTCGTCGAGCGGCTTATCAGGATGCCAGAATGTTTTATCGCGCAAAATCTGAGAACTCGTGTCGCTGATATCGACCGCGGCGACCTGCTCAAGCAGCCGTTTAAATCGGCATTGCCATCTTTCCATATTCGCTATGCGCAAGTCCACCCAGCCATTGTGACACCAGTTGTCGATGTTCTCCGCTGTGATGCTAAATCGACTGCGGCGCGGGTCGGCCGGCACTTTGACTTCCGGACCACGCAACAGCCGCTTGCCATCGGGCATAAGAATGGGAATGGCTATGGATATAATCCGGCTGCGCAGTGAAATATCCCGGGCGATTAAATCCGCTGCGCGCTGCGATAAATCAGCCGCTGAAGCGCTCATCACGCCGTCTATAGAACCGGCAATTCGATTGAGAATGTGCGCCTCGTAGAGCAGTTTGGACAACCGAGGCGGTCCGAGCAACTCAAAAGCCACCGGGTTATCGGTGAAATTCCTAGCCAATTCGTGTATCTTCTGCAGCGCTAACGAGCGCATCAAGCCGGCGCGGTATGTAGGTCCGAGAATGGCTGCGTCGAGCGCGCCGACGACATCATGTCCGCTGTTGCCACCCTCAATCTCCCAGATAATCGTCTGCGCTATTTCTTCCGGTGTGATGTATTCCATCTGGCCGTAAGTAGTAATGGCTGAAAACTCGCCAACCGAAAAAGTCCCGTTCTCCCCGGTGTCGATAAACACCCCTTCGAGATTGCGGTTCAACGGCTGACAGGCAGGATGACCGGCGGCATCGAACTCGGATTTCAATTCGACCGCCGCGTCCGGGCTGCAATCGAACAATGGAATCGGCTTGCCGGCTTTAAGAATCTCGCCGCGCTCGATGCGCTTCCAGGCAATGGCGGTCGAAGGTTTGACTTCCTTGACATACGGACCGTCTGGAGTCCGCCCCATTAGAAAGAGCAGCAGCGAATGCGACCCAGCGATGCTGGTCTTGGAGAGCAGCACGCGCGACGGGCGGTCTTCCGAGTGGGTGTAAGGTATGTTCAGCCCCATCCCGCCGGTGCCTGAAGTGCCGACTTTAATATAGGTTTTCGTTCCGGCTGTCTTCATTGCAGCGTAAATCACTTGCACATGACGCACGACCTGCGGAATGTAGAGCGTGCCGAGCAGTTTTTCCACTTCGGATAGGAACTCCGGGCCCGCACCCTGCACGCGAGCCTGCTTAACGCCTTCCAAGACCCGAAGTCCGGCGGAATAAATATCCTGATAAGCCACACCGGTGGCGGTGTTGACGCAATCGATGATTATATCCGGTTTCTCTTTTGTAATTAAATCGTATAAATAGAAATGCTTGAACGATGTGGCGGTCGTCCGTTCGAGGACATCCGAAGCCATCGTCAAACGACGCTCCGTATCGCCTAATATTTCATTGCGCGTAAGGTCTTTGTATTCGCTGCGCACAAAGATATTGCCCCAGGCAGGTGCAATTTCGATGTTGCCGGCGTGAGGTTGTAATTCAGCGCAAACCTCTTCGGCTTGCGCACGCGTCAACGACCCGACCACGATGCGGCGCGGTCGTTTGGGCAATAGTTGACGACAAACGGCTGTCCCAACAAGCCCCCATCCTCCCAAAACGAGAACATTCCTGCCAGTTATTTCCATTTGCGGTTCTCTGCTGTGTTAAAGGTTGATTATTATGTTATATGTTGATTTTCTTCGACTTCGAAGAATTGCGACTGGACTTTAGACTGCCCCAATGAGGCGACTTCCTTCACTTCAGCCGGTTTCGGCAGGTCGTCGAGCGAATCGAGACCGAAATGTTTCAAGAAATCGACAGTCGTGCCATATAATAACGGTCTTCCGGCGCTGGAACGTCGGCCGCTGATTTTTACCAAGCGTCTTTCCAGCAGCATTTTCAATACTCCAGTGGAGTCCACGCCGCGCACATCTTCGATCTCAGATTTAGTGAGCGGCTGGCGGTAAGCGATGAGCGAGAGGGTCTCCAACGCCGCCCTTGTCAGCCGCACCCTTCCCGACCCGACCACCAATTTGCGCACCCAGCGTCCGTATTCCGGCAACGTGGCGAACCGAAAGCCGCCCCCGCCGCGAATGATGTGAAAAGCCCGGCCTTGTGAAGCATACTCAGCGTCGAGCCGGTCAATAGCCGCGCTAACCTCCGACGAACTGGTCTGTCCGATGATCTCAGCTAGACGCTCCTCGTTCACAGGTTCCGGCGCAGCGAAAATCAAAGCCTCGATAATCCGCGCCAGCGAATTCCGCTCATTTTCACACGGAGCGCGGCTTACTTTTTGATTATCCATAAAGGTCCAAAGGCTTCCGACTGCCGAACCGCCAGCCGTCCTAATCGTAATAATTCCAGCATCGCCAAAAATGTCATTACCACTGCCAACCGGCTGTCCAAGGCAGCGGATAATTTGGTAAAAGCGATGCGTTTAGATGCGCTGATGAAGCCCAAAATGAATGCCATCTGCCCTTCGAGCGTGTAAGGTATCTGTTCGACCAGGTGTGTCGGTTCCGGTGGTAGATTATAGATTAAATCGCGGAACGCCACGGCAATATCGTAGATGGACACATCCGCCAGCATCTCTTCGGACAACTCCGCTTCCAGACCGGCTACATAAATCCCGCCGCGGTCGAAAAGATTGGACTGACGTTCCTCTAGTTCGGCTAGTCTTTGAACCGAAGTGCGTAACGCTAACAATTCGGCTAATGAATGCTCGCGCAACGCTTCCCCCATCTCGGCCTCGGTAATTTCCGGCTCCGGCGCGGATAATAACTCGTTCACTTTATATTCCAGCAGCGTCGCTGCAAGAAGTATGAAATCGCCGATTTGGTCGAGGTCGGGCGCCGGGCAGCGCTCAAGCCAGTTTAAAAAATCAGTGGCTAAGGCGCTGATGGAAATATAGGCAATATCAAGTTCCCGTTTGCGCACTAAATAGACTAACAAATCCATCGGTCCGGCATAATCCGGTGTTGCGGCTTCAAAACGAGGACCAAACGCTTTAAAATACTGCGAAGGCTCTTGGCTTGACAGCAAAGTATCAGGATTCGCCAGTCCGATATTTCCAACCGCTCTGTTCAAACCGTTCATATCCCCATTGCGGCGCGCACCTGCGCCATCGTTTTGGCGGCTTCTTCACAGGCGCGCCTTTCGCCATCGGTTAAAACATCGTCGATTACGCTATCGGTAATTTGCGCGCGCCGTTCGCGTAGCGGCGCCAAATATAGATTAAGGCAATCTGCGCAACGTTTCTTGCATTGGACGCAGCCTAAAGCGCCGGAACGGCAATCGTTGGAAACTTGTTCGGTTTCGCTTTGGTTAAATTTCTGATGGTATGTGAATACAAGACACATTTCCGGATGTCCCGGATCGCCTCGCCGCAACTTTTGCGGGTCTGTGAAAGCCGTCTTCAACTTGGCAGCCACTTCTTCAGGCGGGTCGGTCATTAAAATCGCATTATTCAAAGACTTTGCCATCCGCTTGCCGTCCAGCCCGGGCAGACGGGCGTATTTCGTCAACATTCCTTCCGGCTCAGGAAACACTTCGCCATATAGATTATTGAAACGCCGGGCAATTTCACGCGCAACTTCGATGTGCGGCATCTGATCTTCGCCCACCGGCACTACATCGCCTTTATACAGAAGTATATCTGCAGCTTGCAGCACCGGATAGCCAATATGCCCGTAACTCATTAAATCTTCAATCCCCAAATCGCGTGCTTGTTCTTTAACGGTCGGATTGCGCAACAAGCGGTTTAACGTAACGAACATCGAGAAAATCAGGTGCAGTTCGGCGTGTGCCGACACGCGGGATTGGCGGAACATCGGCGACTTGACCGGGTCCAGGCCGGCTGACAGCCAGTCCGCGACCATTTCACGCGTGTTAGTGGTAATTTCACGCGCCGACTCCGGCGCTGTAGTCAAAACATGCCAATCGGCAATCAGGTGATAGTTGTTATAGAAATCCTGCAATTGCACCCAGTTCTCGAGCGCGCCGACTAAATTCCCGATATGCAGCCGACCGGTCGGACGCATCCCGCTTAAAATACGCTTTTTCAAAATGCTAATCGTATTTGCGATGGTTTAACTGATTCTTTTATATTATATTTTCTTTAACCTATTAAAATAAATAATTTCATTCAGAAAATCAAAGGTTCAAAGACTCGCCGAGGCATTAAGAGAAAATAGACCAGATTTGAAGGATTTCAGCAGAAGGCGATGGACAATAGGGATATTATGGACGAGATGGACTGTATAGACACATTGAACACTCATTAAAAGAGACCTTAAAAATTAAAATTCACGGAAGATCGTTTAAGCATTCACAATTTTATATTCAAATTAACAAACCGCTATATTAAGTGATTGACAAACTAATAATTCGTTAGTAAATTATCAAGAAAGCAACGCCGCGCCAAACCTTTCTGCATTATTCACAATAACAATAACCTACATTCAATTTCAGCGCAGCGGAAATAAAATTAACCGATTTGTGAAATTATGAACAAAATATCGACGGTTCAATGAGCGCGGAGCATCGCGGCCGCAGCGAGCCGAACATCCTGCAGGACAAGCGCTATCGCGACCTCCTGCAGAAAAATCTGGTGCGTCTTTTTTTAACCTACCTCTTCCCACTCATCGTTCTGACCATCTATTTTCACATTCAGTATCGGGCGACCGGCCGCGAGAGCCGTAATCTGCATCTTAAATCCATCGCCGAATATCAAGCCAACACACTCGACCTGTTTCTATGGGAACGCGTTGTCAATCTCGCCAATCTCATCGACGACCCGCGCGCTGAATTCCCGCCTTCGACCGGCGCCACCCAAAGACTGCTTATGCACTTAAAAAAGAACAGCGACGCCTTTATCGATATCGGCTATTTCGACTCCTCCGGCGTGCAGATCGCCTACGCCGGACCGCTGCCCTTTTTAGAGCGGCAGAACTACAGCGCGCAGGAGTGGTTCGTCAAACTGCACAGCGCCCCGACGGAATATATCATCACCGACATTTATCTCGGACTGCGTCACGAACCGCATTTCACTATCGCGGTCTGCCGCTGGAAATCAGGCGAATATCACGTATTGCGCGCCAGCCTCGACCCCAAGAAACTCTACGAATACATCACATCCTTTGAAGGCACGCGCGAGGTTGACATCTCCATCGTCAATCAAGCCGGCTTTTATCAATTGGTCACACCGCATGTCGGCACATTGTTGGAATCCTCTTCCATCATCCCGCCGCGTGCGCCGACGTTTGGCGTGCAAACCGTCGATATAGAAAGAACTCGATTATCTTACGCATACACCTGGCTGAAGCGCGCCGATTGGGCGGTCATTGTCCAGTGGAATCCGGAATATGCGCCGCCAGTCTTTTCAGCCGTCCAAGCCAAGATACTCGGTATTTCACTTGCCGTCATTCTCATAATTTTCGGTGTGATAATCATCCGCGCTTGGCACCTGGTGCTGGCGCAGCAGGAGAAGGACCGCGTCGAAAGACAACTCGAACACGCTGCCAAATTAGCCGCCATCGGCGAACTTGCCGCCGGCATCGCTCACGAAATCAACAATCCGCTGGCAATCATCTCCGAAGAGGTCGGGTTGATGAAAGACCTCACGGATCCACAGTTCGGCAGGACACTCGACCTAAACGAAATAATGCCGCGGCTGGATACGATTCAAGAAGCGGTCTTCCGCTGCCGCGACATAACCCGCAAACTGCTCTTTTTCGTGCGTAAAGCCCCCATCAAACCCGAACGGCACGATGTGAACACCCTCATCGACGAAGTGGTCGTCGGCTTGCTCGGCGCCGAAATGCGCGTCTCCAACATAGAAATCATCCGCGATTATCAGCCCGACCTGCCGCCGATTATGACCGACCGCCACCAATTCCAGCAAGTTCTGCTCAACCTGCTCAATAACGCCGTTGACGCCATCGAAGGCAGAGGCTCGATTATGGTCAGCACCAGCCTCGAACAGAATAAACTCGAAATCACCGTCACCGACACCGGCAAGGGAATGACCCGCGAACAACTCGATAAAATATTCCTGCCTTTCTACACAACTAAAGAAGTCGGCAAAGGCACGGGCCTTGGTCTGTCGGTCTCTTATGAGATTATCAAGGGAATGGGCGGCACCATTTCGGTCGAAAGCAAACCCGTCAAGGGCAGCGAATTCACGATTCGACTACCTTTTAAGTAGATTATAGAATATCGAACAAACAAATAGCCGCCAGAAGATGTGTAGTCTATGTCCACTATATTCACTTCATCCACTTAATTTTAGAGCCTAAAATGCACCAAAAACGCGCCAAAGACTTGATGCTTCCATTGTCCGAGTATGCCGTTGTGCCGGAGGACGCAACTATAATGGAAGCGCTCGAAATCCTCGAAGCATCCCAGAAATCGCTGCCGCCGGGACGTCAGCCGCACCGGGCAGTTCTGGTGCGCGGCCGAAACGGCAAAATCGTCGGCAAACTCGGCCAACTCGGTTTTCTAAAGAGTCTCGAACCCCGCTACAACGCCTTGGGCGATATCGAGACCCTTTCGCGCGCCGGACTAAGTTCCGAATTCATCTCCTCGATGATGGAGAATATGCGTTTTTGGCGCGACGACATAACGGATGTCTGCGCCCGCGCCCGCACGACCCGCATTGCCGACGCTATGCACCCGGTAACGGAGAACATCGATGAGAACGCATACATCGTCGAAGCCGTGCATATGCTTGTGATGTGGCAGACATTATCGATTTTAGTCACCCGCAACGGCGAAGTCGTTGGCATTCTGCGCTTATCGGATGTATTCGGCGAAATTTCGCACTATATTCAATCCTGCCCGAAGTAAATTCTTGAGGAGAAATAAATTGCCTAAGATAATGCTCGTCGATGACGAGGAACAATTTCGCACCTCGCTCAAACAGCGGATAGAATTGCGCGGCTATGATGTCCTCCCGCTTGACAACGGACAGGACGCTGTCAAAGCCGTTCGCGCCGACAACGACATCGAAGTCGTCATCCTCGACCGCAAAATGCCCGGCATCTCAGGCGAACAAGCGCTCAAAGAAATCAAACTCTTTCGACCTGAACTGCCGGTGATTATGCTGACCGGCAACGCCACTATGGCTTCCGCGATGGAAGTCGGCAAGATGGATGCTTATGCCTATCTCGAAAAACCCTGCGATTTTGAGAAACTCATCGCGACTGTCGAGACAGCGCGCAAGGAACGTATCCACGCCGCTGCGCGGCACGAGATACCCGTCATCGAAAAAGGTTCCCTCTGGAAGTGGCTGGTCGGTTCGCATAACTACCGGCCCGGCATCGTAGCGCTTGGTTTATTGATATTCCTCGCAATGGCCTTTATGCCTACACCGCGTCGAATGAGTGAATTGCTATCGTTCAAGAAAAGCGGCGATAAGGCAGCGGATATCAACATCGGCTACGCCAACTGGAGTAAGATGAAGGATGGCGAATCTATAACTGACTATTACAGCCGCACCGCCAAGGTCGGCACAGTAGTCGAAGATGAACAGGGCAGGGAGAGAACATTGCCGTTAACGCTCGACCAAGCGGCGCGCCGGGCGAGGATGATGTTAGCCGTGCTGATTGTCTGCGCCTTGTTCTGGGCGACAGGCGCGCTGCCCATAGGCATCACATCGTTAGTCATAGGCTTGGCTATGTATTACGGCGATATCTTAAAGCCCGACGATATCGCTCAGGCTTACGCCAAGGATGCGGTCATATTTATCTTCGGTGTTCTATCCGTGGCGTTGGCAATCTCAAAAACCGGCCTCGATCGGCGCATCGGCTTATTGCTGCTCGGCACCTCTAATTCGCTCTGGAAGTTGATGTTCATCTTTCTGCCTTTGATGGCGGTGGCTTGTTCGTTTATGTCCGAGCATGCTTTGGTCGCCTTTATGATGCCGGTGATGATGTTAGTCTATGCCTCTTCGGTTCAAGCCGCCGGAATAAAAAAAGACCGGACACTGGCCGTGATGTTTGTCCTCTCGATGTGTTTTGCCGCTAATATGGGAGGACCGGGTTCGCCAGCCGCGGGAGGGCGAAATGCCGTGATGTTGGGAATTCTCTCCGAATACGACCAGACCATTAATTTCGGACAGTGGATGAAATACGGTCTGCCGTTTGTGCCGGTGATGGCGCTGATCGTGGCGGCTTATTTCTATCTGACCTTCCGCTCGAAAATAAAAGTCAAACAGTTGAATGTCTCGGCCCATGTCCGCGCTGCTGCCGAAAAAATCGGACCGATGAACAAGACCGAATATATCACCGCCGCAATTCTAATCCTGTTGATTGCGATGTGGTGCTTCACCAGCGAAGAGAAGGGTATGGGCGGACCAGTGCTTATCACGATTGTGCTGTTGAACCTGTTCCACATCCTGCGCTGGAAGGATATCTCACGCATCCAATGGGAGGTCGTCGCGCTCTATGCCGGCGCCTGCGCCATCGGCAAAGGCCTTTCGATGACCGGCGCCGCTCTATTTATGGCTGACAGCGCCGTTAACTTGATGCCGGACTTTATGAAAGCCGGCGAAGGCTTGGCTATTGCCTCCAGTCTCATCACCGGCATTGTTACTAACTTTATGAGCGACGGCGCGACTGTAGCCGCTATAGGTCCTATCACCGTGCCAATGGCTATCATCGCTAACACCCATCCCTGGATGGTCGGTTTAGCCACTGCTTTTGCATCGTCCTTCGCCCATATGCTGATTATCGGAACGCCTAACAATGCCATTGCCTACGCTCTGGCAAAGGACCCGATTTCCGGCGAACAATTACTGACTTTAGGCGATTTTTTTAAGCACGGCGGCATTATTCTGTTGCTCTCATTTGCCGTGCTGTGGGGCTGGTGTATCTTCGGTTACTGGCGCTGGATAGGATTTTAATGACGAAGGAATCGGCTGTCAACCCTCCGCAGTTGACAGCCAATTTAAGGCTTGTTCAAGCTGACAATCCTCGGCGGTTGACAACAATTATAGAAATATTCAAGGATTTATAATGGCAGGCAATATTAAACTCCTCATCGTTGACGATGAGGTCAAATTTCTGGATGCGATTGCCGAGCGGCTTAAAATGCGCGGCTTCGATGTCGCCAAAGCCACGGATGGTTATCAGGCTCTCGAAATTGCCAAGAATGAAAAGTTTGACCTGGCGCTACTCGACCTCAAGATGCCTGGTATGGACGGCAAACAGGTCTTAGCGGAAATCAAAACCCAGCACAAATTCATCGAAGTCATCATCCTGACCGGGCACGGTTCGCTGGAGTCGGCGGTCGAATGCACCAAACTCGGCGCCTTCAGCTACCTCCCCAAACCCTATGAACTCGACAAACTCATCGACACCCTGCGGTCGGCTTATGAAGCGCGGATGCGCAAGAAGTTCGCCATCGACGAAGCGCGGATGGCGAAAATCCAGCAGATCGCGACTGGACAATCCGCGCTCGGCATCCTGCGCAGCCTGCGAGAATTAGACGATGATGTGAAATAGTTGAGGTAATAGCAAAAGTGTTGGATTAACTGATGGCAAGGCGGACGCCCTCGTCCGCCGCATTCAATGCTTGGCTTGGTTTTCGGCGGACGAGGGCGTCCGCCTTGCCATGTCTGAATTTTCTGGATTAATCATCACTTTTGCAATTAGCTCAGTTGAATGTTGAAAAGTGAAAGTTGGAAAGCGAGAAAGTTCCTCGCTCCCTTGCTCTCTAACTTTCTCCCTTTTTTCCTTTCTACTTATTCTCTTGCACTTCCACCGCCTTTGCCAGCAGTTCGGCCGCCGGCGTATTCAACACTAAATCGGCGTAGTCGTCCAACGGCGTCGGGTCGATGTTTATAATCGCCAGCTGTGCGCCGGCTTGTTTGGCATAGAGCGGGATGTTTGCTGCCGGATAGACCACGAGCGACGAGCCGATGACTAAACATAAATCGCAGGCTTGCGCTTCAGCGATGGCGCGCTCCATCGCGAACTCCGGCAGGAACTCGCCGAATAAAACTACATCCGGTCTAAGCACGCCGCTACAGCCGCAATGCGGAACATCCTCTTTCTGCAGCGCTGCGCGGATAGTATCCAAATCGTAATACTCACGGCAACGCGTGCAGTAGAAGCGTGTTGTATTGCCGTGCAACTCATAGACCTGCTGTGAGCCGGCGCGCTGATGCAGCCCGTCGATGTTTTGAGTAACGACCGCCGATAATCTGCCGCGGCGCTCCAGTTCGACCAACGCCAAATGCGCGCCGTTAGGCTGGGCTTTGGACATTATGTCCATCCGCACTTCGCGAAAGAAACGCCAAAAGTAAGATGGATCGCGGCGAAAATAATCGATGGAAGCGTATTTCTCCGGGTCATACTTCGTCCAGGTCCCGCCGTGTCCGCGATAGGTCGGAATGCCGCTCTCTTCAGATACCCCTGCCCCAGTGAAAGCCATAATACGCCGGCTGGCATCGATGACGCGGCGCAGAGCGAGAATGTCTTGTTCGGTAAGCAAATTGAAAATCAAGAAAGTAAGAAAGTTAGAAAGTCGTCACGATGATATAAGTCATCGTGTAAGTAATATTAATTTACAGCAGATTCAGCAGATTAAGCAGATAATCTTAAAAATCTCAATCCGTTTAATCCGTTCAATCTGTTGTTAATCCTAAATCGCTACCACTTTCACCTTACAACTTAAAAATAGTCGTAACAGACAGGTTTTGAAATATTAAAAATCCCCATTAAGAAGTCCCGACTATTCTTCCCCTCGATTTCCACCAATCCAAGCGCGGCGGCTTTGTCGATTGCCAGCGCGCCCCAATAGATGCTCGAAAAGTTGGATATATCGGTTTTCAAGGCTATATCCGCAGTCTGTTTGACGAATTCGGCTTTCCCGGCGTCGAACTCAACCGTCAACGGTTCGCTGTTGGCAGGATTTACATCGTCGCGGATTTCGAGTCTTAATCGTCCGTGGCCGGCGCCGAAGTTTGAAGCCGTTAAAATCCGGCGCAGCGAGATGATACGCCCCATTAGCGATGCGCCCTGCCAAGCGGTCTCGGCGCCCATCTGCCAGGTATGCCGGCCGGCTTGCATCAGAGGAGATGCGCAAAGATAATCGAAAGGAATTTCACATTGGTCGGCTAAAATGACGCAACGCGCCTGGTCAGCCTGCGCCGCCAGAAAGCCTATAAGACCGCGCAGCGCCCGCTCGGTAAGCCAGACGAAATCTATTACACGCACATCCGCGCCGGTAAAACGCTCATCCTTAGGCAACGGTTCGTAGTTCAACGTGATATAGCCCTCCAACTCGCCGCTGTCTGGCGCGCGATAAGCATAGCAAAAGCAGCGCTTGAAAACGCTTTCGAACCACACCGGCTCAGGACGTTGTAACAGGCCGTTATGCCTTTCAGCGAAGCGCCGGTAGCAGAGCATAACTTCCTCGCGCTCTTCCGTTGACCAGATATAGACCATATCGCTCCGCTCAGGCAAGACAGGCAGCGCCCCGGGCGGGAAACGATAATAATCCACCTTGCCAACCACGCCCCAACCTAATTGCCGGTAAAAAGCGTGGTTGAACGGATAAAGCAACGACAACGGCACGCCGTTCTGTTCCATAACCTGCACCGCCTTCAGCATCATCCAGTAGGCAATCTTCTGCCGGCGCGCCTCAGGCGCCACAGATACAATCGCAATCCCGCCGGCGCGAATTAAATCGCTATATCGATACATTTTTAGGTCATACAGCGCAAAGAGCCCGATTAACTTGCCAGCGCGTTCGCAAACCCAATGATCTTCCAATTGGATTAACGGACCGCTGCGGAAGCGCTCGGCGCGCTCTTCCGGCGTGACGCCCAATTCGGGAAAACTGGCATAGTGCAGGCGCGCCATCCCTGGAATATCCCCTTCACGCGCCCGACGTATTTGAAGGTCGGAAGGAATAGAAGGCATTTGGAATTTGGAATTTGGAATTTGGAATTAGAACATAATGTTTCAAAATAAGCGATGTTAGCGAAAATTCCAATTCTAATTTGAGGATATACGCTATGATACTAAATTGAATTCGATTATATACTAATAATCTTGGTATGTTGTTCGGCTGTTATTAACAGCAGAACGATTGTTTTATCAAGGCTATACTGATAGGTAGGCGAACGGGCGTCCCTGCCCGTTCACTTTAAGGACAGGCAGGGACGCCTGTCCTACTACCCAGAGTCCGTAATATTACATTGACATAGCATGAGCAGATTAAGTGGAAATTGAGTAATAACCCACTGCTTCATCTGTAAAATCTGCTGTTATTAGGGGCAGTTTATAAAGGGCGAACACGAGGTTCGCCCGTACGGGCGATGCTTGTCATCGCCCATACGGATGATGCTTGTCATCGCCCATACGGATGATGCTTGTCATCGCCCATACGGGTGATGCTTGTCATCGCCCATACGGATGATGCTTGTCATCGCCCATACGGGCGATGCTTGTCATCGCCCATACGGGCGATGCTTGTCATCGCCCATAATTCAATCAAAAAAAATCACAATAATCTACACTCCTTGATAATTTGAAAGAAAACACCGGCGGTCATTAATATATCAATGGGCGCTTTTATCAGGACGGCTTTTATATTATATTTGTTAGAGTCATAATTCCTATAAGGAGAAATTATGGATTATCGCGATGCCGGCGTCGATATCGAGAAGGGGGACCGCATTGTCGCCGGAATTAAGCGTCTGATGGGTGAATCTGGGAGTTGCATCGGGCATTTTGGCGGCGCTATACCATTGCCTTGCGCCGGGCGCCGCAATCCGCTGCTCGTCTCCTCCATCGACGGCGTTGGAACAAAAGCCACTGTGGCTTCCGTCTTAGGCCGGTATGCAGATGTCGGACGCGACCTCGTTCACCATTCCATCAACGACATCGCCGTATGCGGCGCCGAGCCACTGTTCTTCCTCGATTACATCGCTATGGGACGGATGGATGAGGAATCGGCGATTGCGGCCGTCGGCGGCATCATAAAAACCTGTCAGAGATGGGGCATCGCCTTGGTCGGCGGCGAAACCGCCGAAATGCCGGGAGTTTATCGCGACAATAAATTCGACCTGGTCGGTTCTATCACCGGCTGCGTCGAAGCCGACGAATTCATCGACGGACATTCGATACAAGAAGGCGACTGGTTAATCGGCTTCCCCTCAACCGGTCTGCATACCAATGGCTATAGCCTGGCGCGGCAGGTTCTACACGATGCAGCCATAGAATATGACGAATATATCGTTGAGTTAGGTTCGACCGTCGGCGACGCTCTGTTAGCCGAACATCGCTGCTATTTGGATGTGATTCGCATTTTGAAAAAGGACTTTCAACCCAGGGGACTGGCGCACATAACCGGCGGCGGTTTGGAAGGCAACACCAAGCGAATTATCCCGACCGGGCTAAAAGTCGTCTTCGATTGGGGAAACTGGTATGAACCGCCGATTTTCGACCTTATCCAACGGATAGGCGAAGTATTAGAAGAGGAAATGCGGCATACATTCAATTTAGGCATCGGACTTGTCGCTATTCTGTCGCCTGTATCAGCGCAGAGCGCGCTTGATAGAAGCGACTGGGAATTCCCTCCCGTTTTGGTGGGTAAAGTCGTAAAAATTACTTGAAAATTATAGTCAGTTCAATATTATAAATTTCACAAGGCAGATAGCGCTATGTCAAGTATAAGATGTCGTATTCCTGAACGAAGCGAAGGATCTCGTCCTAAAGACTTACTTATCCAAACGAGATCCTTCACTTTGTTCAGGATGACATGCGTCATTGCACAATTGACATAACACTAGGCCATTGAGCGGGAAAGACGCTCCTTTTAGCGCCACGTTCTGCTTATCACAACGGTTATAAGACACCGCCTAAAAAAGTAATCATTCGAATAATTGAGACTATCCTACACTTGGCTGCGTGAGTTTATCGACTTTCCGCACTCGCCGGAGGAGTTGTCCGGTATCTTGACCGGACTTGGGCATACTGTCGATGGCATCGAAGCCGTCGGGGCGAAATGGACGCAGGTCGTTGTCGGCAAGGCGCTCGAATGCAAACCTATCGCAGGCAGCGACCATCTGAAGGAGTGCTATGTTACGACCGGTGGCGCGCCCTTGGTAAGCGTCTGCGGCGCGCCGAATGTAGCGGCTGGTCAGACCGTTCCGCTGGCGCTTCCCGGCGCGACTCTGCCGGGTGGTTTTATAGTCCGTGAACGCAAAATGCGCGGCATCCTCTCACAAGGCGTGATCTGCTCCGAGCGCGAACTGGGATTGTCGGACGACCATAAAGGCATTCTTGTTCTACCGAATGACTTGCCGTTAGGCGCGCCGCTCGAACAATACTTGGGATTAAAAGACTGGATATACGACCTCGACTTAACTTTCAGTCGGCCGGATTGCCTCTCGCACCTCGGCATCGCACGGGATGTCGCCGCCAAACTTCGTCTTCCCCTGCGCTTGCCTGACATCGGTTCGCTTGCGGTTGAAACTACTAATGGACGAGGCGCTGCCCAAGCCGCGGCGGATTATCTAACTGTCAACATCGAGTCGCCGGAGTATTGTCCACGCTATTCAGCGCGTTTACTGCGCGCTGTTAAGATACATCCCTCGCCATTATGGCTGCAAGAACGGCTGCGCAATTTGGGCGTGCGGACGATATCCAATGTCGTCGATGCTACGAACTATGTAATGCTCGAATTAGGGCATCCCCTACATGCTTTCGATTATCATCTGGTCGCAGAGGGTCAAATCATTGTACGCAAGGCTGCGGAAGACGAGCGTTTCATAACGCTCGACGAAAAAGAACATACGCTAACAGCCGATGACCTGTTGATAGCCGACCAGCAGAAGGGTATCGCCTTAGCTGGTGTTATGGGAGGCCTCAACAGCGAAATCAAAGCCGACA
>Ga0194125_10001854_pt1 | contig 35647 bp, 19 predicted proteins | sample TA2KigC250mmetaG_FD_148626 | JGI IMG/M metagenome (GOLD analysis project Ga0194125, IMG submission 148626) | Freshwater microbial communities from Lake Tanganyika, Tanzania - TA2015034 Kigoma Deep Cast 250m | ecosystem: Environmental > Aquatic > Freshwater > Lake | place: Tanzania: Lake...
TTTAAGAGAAGTTATATATTAGTAGGCATTAACATCCCGAAGAAAAGTTAATCAGACTTTTGTAGTTTTAAAAAAATCCCAGACTACAAACGTCCACCCCCAAACTACAAAAGTCTTAATTACAGCTTCATCAATTTCAGTTAAGTTATATATTTCAGATATTGATATCTTTATGATTAGTTTTTCAGACTTTTGTAGTTTTCCAAACATCAGACTACAAAAGTCCGACACCAGACTACAAAAGTCTTAGTTGCTGACGAATGATTTATGTGAAGTTATATATTAGTAGGCATTAATATTCCTAAGAATAGTTTTTCAGACTTTTGTAGTTTTAAAGAACCCCCAGACTACAAAAGTCTTAGTTGCCACTGAATAATTTAAGTGAAGTTATATATTAGTGAGATTTAACATCCCGAAGAATATTTTTTCAGACTTTTGTAGTTTTAAAAGCCCCCAGACTACAAAAGTCTTAGTTACTGCCGAATAATTTAAGTGAAGTTATATATTAGTGAGATTTAACATCCCGAAGAATATTTTTTCAGACTTTTGTAGTTTTAAAAAAATCCCAGACTACAAAAGTCCGTCACCAGACTACAAAAGTCTTAGTTACAGCTTCATCAATTTCAGTTAAGTTATATATTTCAGATATTGATATCTTTATGATTAGTTTTTCAGACTTTTGTAGTTTTCCAAACCCCAGACTACAAAAGTCTTAGTTGCAGCCGAATAATTTAAGTGAAGTTATATATTAGTAGGCATTAATATTCCGAAGAATAGTTTTTCAGACTTTTGTAGTTTTCCAACCATCAGACTACAAAAGTCTTAGTTGCTGCCGAATGATTTATGTGAAGTTATATATTAGTAGGCATTAATATTCCGAAGAATAGTTTTTCAGACTTTTGTAGTTTTAAGAACCTCCAGACTACAAAAGTCTTAGTTACTTCCGAATAATTTAAGAGAAGTTATATATTAGTAGGCTTTAATTTTCTGAAGAAAAGTTAATCAGACTTTTGTAGTTTTAAGAACCCCCAGACTACAAAAGTCTTAATTGCAGCCGAATGATTTATGTGAAGTTATATATTAGTGAGATTTAACATCCCGAAGAAAAGTTAATCAGACTTTTGTAGTTTTAAAAAAATTTTAACATCCTGAAGAAAAGTTTTTCAGACTTTTGTAGTTTAGAAAAGTAATTTTCTGTCTTCTAATAATGTAGAATAGTATTTATGATATTCCGCAAAATTATTCAAACCCCCAAATAAATTCAGCACTTCTTTTCTTTTTATATTTGTCTTTTTCTCACTTATGATACTGTTATAAGAACTGAACTTCCATTCTTTTAATTCATTACAAAGTTTTTTCCTGACTGGATTTCCATGTATATATGGTATTATCCTTATCAGATATGATTCGTTGTTTATTAATTTTCTTTTAAATTTGTATTGAAATAAACTTCCTGTTCTGCTGTATCTTTTATTGAAAGCTTTTGAATAACTTATGAAAAAGTCTCTGAATGCTTTTTCTATTGGTGTGAGTTTTGAAACATATGTATCTGATTTAATTGTTGCGGATTCTGATAATACTCTTACTTTAATCAAAAAATGAAAATGTTCCGGCATTAAGCAATAGGCATAGACTTTCACATATTTATTTAAAAAATTGTAGAATCTTTTGAGGAAATAATAATAATTACTTTCTTCTCTGAATATCAATTCTTTATTATTTCCCCGGTTGTAAATATGGTAATAATATCCTTGTAACAATTAATTTATCTTTCAATGTAAGTACGGATTATCTGTATTCAGGTAGTTTGTTACATAATCCGTAACTGCATCTTCGATGGGTGTTATATTGCTTTTATAGCCGGCATTTCGGAGTTTAGTGGTATCTGCCCGAGTATAGTCCTGATATTTACCCTTGAGATAATCGGGCATTTCGAAATACTCTATTTGTTCGGGCAGATTCAATGCTTTGAAAATCGGTTTAATAAATGAGTTGAATGTGTTTGCCGTTCCTGTGCCAACGTTGAAAATACCGTTTACTTTTTTGTTCTCATGAAAAAAGATTGTCATCTCGACTGCATCTTTTATATAAATAAAATCCCTCTTCTGTTCGCCGTCCCCGTAATCAGAAGAGTAAGAACGGAATAATCTTGCTTTTCCGGTTTCTTTGATTTGATTAAATGCCTTATTTACTACACTCAGCATATCGCCTTTGTGGTATTCGTTCGGACCGTAAACATTGAAGTATTTAAGCCCGGCTATTTTGTCCAGAAAGCGGTTTTTCCAGGCCCATAAATCAAACTGATATTTTGAATATCCGTATGCATTCAAAGGAAAAAGTTTATCGAGTTTTCTCTCGTCGTCCTGATATCCTTTTTTTCCGTTTCCGTAAGTGGCTGCCGAAGATGCATATATAAATCTGATGCCGTTGGCAACTGAATTAATGCACAATGTTCTTGTGTATTCGTAGTTATTAATGTGCAGATAAGAGACATCGGTTTCCGTAGTTGAACTGCAGGCGCCCATATGGTATATGTATTTCACCGGATTCTTTACGAGAAAACCTTTATCGATTTTTACCAGAAATTCTTTTTTATCTATGAAATCGAGATATTTTAACTGTATGAGATTTTTATATTTCTCGTTTTTTTCGAATTCGTCAACGATGATTATTTTTTCTTTCCCGAGCTGGTTTAATTTCCAGACTATTGCACTGCCGATGAATCCGGCTCCGCCTGTTACTATTATCATAATATTTTTTTTATGTAGGTTTTATTTTTTAAATTTTTGTTGATCGACTTCAGGATGTCTTTCTGGCTCTGCCAGTATAACTTTTTTACTGCTTCTTTTTCTGTCAGCCATTGATATTCGCTGTGTTCGGGGGATATTCTGACTTTATCTTCTGCAACTTCGGCAAGAAAAACCGGTACAAGGTGTATTGAATCACTGTTGGCAAGATAAAATTCGTTTATCGTATTAACTATGTAAAAATTTTTATAATTTAATCCTGTTTCTTCTTTTAATTCCCGTAAAGCGGTTTCGTATGCTTTCTCGCCTCTGTCTATTCTGCCTGTTACCGGCTGCCAGATTCCCGGATATACGTCCACGTCTTTGCTCCGTTTAAGCAGTAAATATTTGACAGTCTTGTTTATTCTTAATATTATATAACATTCAACAAACTTTGTTACAATTTTGCTCATAATCCGGTTTATTTTGGTTTGTCAATGTGCTTCGTACCAGTTGCCGCCCGTGCCGATTTCTATTTCTATCGGAACATCCAGCTTTATTGCGCTTTTCATCTCTCTCTGAATGATTTTTTTAACTTCATCCAGTTCAGTGATTTTAGCTTCAAAAACAAGCTCGTCATGTACCTGCAGAATCATTTTTGATTCTAACTTCTTTTTCTGAAAATCGTCGTAAATATTAATCATCGCAATTTTTATCATATCGGCAGCAGAACCCTGTATCGGCATATTTATTGCCGCTCTTTCGTCTTCTGCTCTTGCGTTTAAATTCTGATTGTTGATTTGAGGCAGGTATCGTCTCCTCCCCATTAATGTCTGCACGTAACCGTTTTCACGGGCGAATTTTTTGGTCTTTTCCATATAATCTTTTACATTCGGATATTCATTGAAATATTTATCTATGATTGCTTTTGCCTCAGTGTTCTTTATTTCGAGGCGTGTTGCCAGTCCGAATGCTCCTATCCCGTACATTATTCCGAAATTTACTTCTTTTGCCTTGCGCCTCATATTGGGAGTTATGTCTTTTGAAGATTTGACGTTGAATATTCTCATAGCGGTCTCGTTGTGTATGTCGTGTCCGCGGCGGAATGCGCTTATCATATTCTCGTCTTTTGAAATGTGTGCCATTATCCTCAGCTCTATCTGAGAATAGTCGGCTGATAAAATTAAAAATTTATCGTTTTCCGGAACGAACGCTTTACGGATGCTTTTGCCTGCATCTGTCCGAATCGGAATGTTCTGCAAATTCGGATTGTTGCTTGCTAAACGGCCCGTTGTGGTTGCAACCTGATTGAATGAGGTATGTATGCGTCCGGTGTTCCTGTTGATTGCCTGAAGCAGTCCGTCTATGTATGTGGATTTCAGTTTAGTCAGCATCCTGTAATCGAGTAGCTTGGATATAATCGGATGTTCAAGACGAAGTTCTTCAAGCACACTTACGTCAGTCGAGTAACCTGTCTTTGTCTTTTTGGTTGTCGGTAATTTCAGCTTGACGAAAAGTATTTCCGATAATTGTTTGGTCGAATTTATGTTGAATTCCGTTCCTGCAAAATTATAAATTTTATTTTCAAGGTTGGTTATTAATTTTGTTATTTCTCCGCCCAGATAATTTAATATTTTTTTGTCTGTCTTTACACCGGTGAATTCCATCTCCGCAAGAACTTTTATCAGCGGAATTTCAATATCGGAACATAATTTATATAAATTTACTTTCTGCAGTTCGTATTTTATACGGTGAAAGAGCTGCAGTGTAATGTCTGCATCTTCGCAAGCGTAATCTTTTACCGATTCGGGAGGCAGTTCGGTCATGCTTATTTGCTCTTTACCCTTGCCGATTAATTCCTCGATACCGATTGGTGTGTATGAAAGATATTTTTCAGCAAGGTAATTCATTTTGAATTCACCACCCGGCTCGAGTATGTAAGCTCCTACCATAGTATCAAAAATGATATTCTTGATTTCTATACCGTGGTTTTTCATTACGAGGTAATCGAATTTTATGTTTTGTCCGACTTTTTTTACATTGTTGTCTTCGAGTATCGGTTTTACGAGATTTAAAACCGTTTCGATGTCTATACCGCTCTGCGGCAGTAGTGACTCCGTTCCTGTTCCTTTTAAAGAACCGAACACCGGAACGTAAAAACCGAATGTCTCGCTGTATGAAAAAGACATTCCTGCAAGTTCACAGTTGAGCGGATCGAGCCCGGAGGTTTCAGTGTCGAATGAAATAAATTCCTCGGCTTTGATTTTATTTACGAGACGCCTGAGTTCATCTTCGTTCTTAATCAGAAAATAATTGTGCTTTGTGTCTTTTATCGTCTTCAGTTTCTTGAATACGGGAGGAATGTTGACTTTTATGTCTTCGGTTTCTTCCTTTTTTCCCAGAATTAATATTTTTATGTCCTCGTCTTGTTCTTTTTTGACCTTGGCAGACTGAAATTTTTTTGCTAAACTTTTGAATTCGAGTTCTTCGAATAATTTGTATGCTTCTTCGAAATTTGCCGTCTTGAGCCTTAAGTCTTCAAGCGAATAATTGAGAGGAACATCTGTCGATATCGTTACAAGTTTTCTGGCAAGAAATGCGTCGTCTTTGTATTTGATAAGATTTTCTTTTAATTTCGGTTTTTTGATTTCTTCAATGCTGTTGTAAAGATTTTCAATTGAACCGTACTTTCTGATTAATTCCGCTGCTGTTACCTCTCCGACTCCTTTTACACCCGGGATATTATCCGATGTGTCCCCCATCAGTCCCAAAATTTCTGTTATTTTATCCGGAGTAACTTTGAATTTGTCTTCCACCTTGTGTTCGTCCATTACTTCAACATCGCTTACCCTGCTGCCCGAAAAGGTTTTCGCGGGTTTGTATATTAAAATATTATTTGATACCAGCTGTGTGAAATCTTTGTCCGGAGTAACCATATAAACTTTTATGTCTTCATTCGATTCTCTCTTTGCTATTGTTCCGATTAAATCATCTGCTTCGTATCCGTCAAGTTCAAGTAGTGATATGTTGAATGCTCTTATCAGTTCCTTGACTTTTTCTATCTGCCAGGGCATATCGGTTGGAATTTCCTGCCTTTGTGCCTTATAAAGCGGGTATTCAACATGCCGGAAAGTCGGTTTTTCGGTGTCAAAACATACGGCAAGATACGACGGTTTTTCGTCTTCTATTATTTTCAGCAGAAAATTAGTAAAACCGTAAACTGCGGATGTATTTTGCTTTTTTGAATTAATCAGTGGACGGGAAATCAATGCAAAATATGCCCGGTAAATCATCGCCATTGCGTCTATTAAAAATAATTTTTCCATTACCCTTTATTTTTGTAACTTCTGAAAATTCCTAAATTTAATGATTATAAACAATATAAAATTATAACCATATTTTTCAATCTTTAGTTTTTTTTATTTTACCGGTTTATTGGAATTTTCTTAATGCTTCATACAAAAAACCGTGAGAATTATATGTATAAAATAAAATGAATTCGGATAATATTTATTACAGTTAATTTATTTTTTTAATTAATTAAATTAAAAGTTTATATTAAAATAATATGATTTTAGTAACAGGCGGCGCGGGATATATAGGCTCTCATACGGTAAGATTTCTGCTGAAAAACGGTTTTGAAGTTGCTGTATTGGATAATTTATCGAGAGGACATATAGAATCAGTTCCGCAGAATGTCAGGTTTGAAAAAATCGATTTACTCGATTATAACGGTCTATTAAAGGCATTTAAAAAATATAAAATTGAAGCAGTTATACATTTTGCAGCTTTTGCTTATGTCGGGGAATCGGTAGGAAATCCCGGACTTTATTACAGAAATAATGTGATTGGCAGTTTTAACCTGATAGATGCGGCGCAGAAAAACGGAGTTGAAAAATTTGTTTTTTCATCTACCTGTTCTGTTTACGGAAATCCGGTTATACTGCCGATTCCGGAAGAACATAAATTAGAACCGCTGAATCCTTATGCACGAACAAAACTGGCAATAGAAGGAATACTGAGTGATTACGGAAATTCATACGGGATGAAATATGTTTCATTGAGATATTTTAATGCTGCAGGTGCATCGGAAAATATGGAAATCGGAGAAAGCCACGATCCGGAACCGCATTTGATTCCGCTTGTTCTTTTTACTGTATTGGACAGAAAAGAAAAAGTTTCGGTGTACGGAAACGATTATCCGACAAAAGATGGAACGTGTATAAGAGATTATGTTCACGTTAATGACCTTGCGGATGCACACGTTAAAGCACTGAATTTTTTAAACGACGGAATGCCTTCTGATGTTTTTAATATAGGAACAGGTAAAGGTCATTCCGTAAAGGAAATAATCGATATTGCGGAAAAAATTACAGGCAGAAAAATTAAATATGAAATTACCGACAGAAGACCGGGTGACCCCGGCGTTTTGATTGCCGATAATACCGGTGCAAAGATAAAACTCGGCTGGTCCCCCAAGTATGATATCGAATATATTATTGAATCTGCCTATAAATGGCATAATAATCAAAAATTTTAAAAATATTATATTTTATGAAAGGAATAATTTTAGCAGGCGGTTCGGGTACGAGAATGTATCCTATTTCGAAAGTTTACAGTAAACAGTTGACTCTTATTTATGATAAACCTTTAATCTATTATCCGTTGTCGATTTTGATGCTCGGCGGAATAAGAGAAGTAATGATAATTTCGAACAGTGAAACAATACCGTTGTATAAAAAACTGTTCGAAGACGGTTCGCATATAGGAATGAATATTTCTTATGCCGTTCAGGCTGCACCTAACGGTATTGCAGAGTCATTTATTATCGGAGATAAATTTACAGGAAACGATTCGGTGACGTTAATACTCGGAGATAATATATTTTATGGAAAACTCGATTTCTTTTATAATGCCCTGAAAAATAATGACGGAGCAACAATATTCGGATACAGAGTAACCGACCCGGAAAGGTACGGTATTGTGGAGTTTGATGAGACTGGTAAAGCAATTTCACTTGAGGAAAAACCGAAAATGCCGAAATCCAACTATGCAATCCCGGGTTTGTATGTGTATAATAACGAAGTAGTGAGTATTTCCAAAAATTTGAAACCGTCTGAAAGAGGCGAACTCGAAATTACGGATGTCAATAAGGAATATTTGAATAAAGGAAAATTGCAGGTTGTTAAAATCGGCAGAGGAGTAGCATGGCTGGATACGGGAAACCCGCAGTCTCTGCTTCAGGCATCGAATTTCTTCGGAGTAATAGAAGACAGACAGGGTTTGAAAGTCGCCTGTCCCGAAGAAATTGCTTATCATAATAAGTTTATTGACAGAGCAGATTTCGAAAGAGTAATAAAAAATATGCCGGATTCTTTGTACAGAAACTATCTTGAGAGAGTCCTGAATGATGAATTTTAATCTGATTTTTTTTAATTCCGTTTTCAGGATTATTGATTGAAAAATTCTGCCTGCGTTCTGATTTGCGATTGAATGTTTTATTCAATAAGTTTTTAATAATAACTTTTATCATAATTATATATGAAAGTACTTAAAACATCTTTCAGAGACCTGCTGGTAATCATTCCGGATGTTTTTCCCGATGCACGGGGATATTTTTTTGAATCATACAACAGCGAAAAATTTATAAATGCCGGACTGGATTTAAAATTTGTTCAGGATAATATTTCGAAATCGATTTACGGTACCGTAAGAGGATTGCATTATCAGACAGGCGAATATGCACAGGGAAAACTGTGTCAGGTGATTAACGGAAAAGTACTGGATGTGGCGGTTGATATAAGATCCAATTCACCGACTTTCGGAAAATATTTTTCGGTAGAACTGACTGAAGAAAATCATAAGCAGCTGTTTATTCCGCCCGGATTCGCACACGGATTTTCTGTATTATCGGAAATAGCCGTTTTTCACTATAAATGTACGGCTTTGTACAGCAGGAAAGATGAAAGAGCAATAAGATATAATGATGAAGATTTGAATATTGATTGGAAAATAAAAAAACCTCTGGTGTCGGAAAAAGATGTTCAGGGAAAATCATTCAGGGAAATTGAAAAAGATTTTTTTTATTAATATATTGATTTTAATGTGTCTTCCTTCTGTGCTGTCTGCACAGTGGACTCAACTTTCTATGCCCGGAAACGGCAGTGTTTATGCATTCATTTATAAAGATAACCGCCTTTTTGCCGGCACTTATTACAGCGGTGTGTATGCATCAACAAATGAAGGCGAAAGTTGGATTCCGAAAAATTTCGGTATGCAAAACCTGAATATAACAAGTTTCGCTGTTTCTGGAAATAATCTGTATGCCGGTACTGCTTTCGCTCCTTCTAACGGTGGAGTGTTTTTGTCAACTAATGACGGCGAAATTTGGAATAAGATTAGTTTCAATACTCATATTTTTACCCTGAAAACTTACGGAAATAAATTGTATGCGGGAACGTGGGACGGTTTGTTTGTTACGGAAAATAACGGAACAAACTGGCAGTTGATTAATGCAAGTCCTCCGCTTTCACTTGTGATTTACGACTCGACAATTATTGCGGGTATTATAGGAGGCGGAGTACAAATCTCGACTAACAGCGGAACAAATTGGCGGATTGTTAATAATGGTATTCCTGAAAAAATAAGTATCCTTTCGCTTTTGAAAATCGGTGACAGAGTTTATGCCGGCACTTATGCAGCGGGAGTTTTTATGACAACTAATTACGGACAGACGTGGAGTGTCTTATCGAATGGAATTCCTACTTACAGTGCCTATTGGGGACTGGCTCAGGTCGGAAATTCGATTTTTGCGGGCAGTTACGGAGAGGGGATTTTTCGTTCGGATAACTTCGGGAAAAACTGGCGGCAGGCGAATAACGGATTAACATATAAATGGATTAATACTCTGTATCCTCTGGGAACAAAATTGTTTGCGGGTACAATCGGATTTCCGAGCGGAGGCGGGGTTTTTTTATCAAATGACCTGGGAGAAAATTGGTATCTGAAAAATAACGGAATTTCAAATGCTATCTCTGCACTCATCGAACATAACGGAAATTTGTATGCAGGAGCGTATCACGGCAGCATTTATAAATCTACTAATTCGGGAAGCTTGTGGACGGAAGTGAATAATGATATCACTAATCTTAATATATCGGCTTTTTATAAAGACGGAATGAGATTATATGCCGCTACTGCAGGTAACGGTATATTGATATCTACTAATAACGGAAATAACTGGAATATTTTAAATAATGAGTTTAAAGAATCTGTGGCTTCCGTTGTTGCCGATGGTTTGAATATTTATGCGGGTACTTACAGAGGGGTGTTTTATTCTTCGAACGGAGGAAGCGACTGGAGCGATATTACTTCTAATATTCCTCCGTTGTATGTTTCGTCAATGGTGCTGAAAAACAATAAACTCTATGCCGCACTTCACGGCTACGGCTTGTATTCCACTTCGAATAACGGTCAGACATGGGATACACTGATTTTTAAAGCTTATAAGTTTACTTCTTTACTTTTCGAAAATGATAATTTTTATTTTACTGCTTTCGACTCGGGAGTGTACAGGTCAACCAATTACGGATTGAACTGGACTAAAATTACCAGCAATCTTGGTAATTATATGGTTACTTCTCTTGTTAATGTCAGTGAGAATCTTATAGCCGCTACGTACGGAGGCGGAGTCTATCTGTCTACAAACTACGGACAGGAATGGAGTAATGTAAGTACCGGTTTGATAAATTATTATTTATTCTGTCTGCAGCCGACTGAAAATTACGTCTTTACCGGAACTTATGGAAGCGGTGTATGGAGAAGAAATCTGAATGAGATTGTGAATGTTTCGGGTGCTGCCGTACCGGATAAGTTTTATCTGCTGCAGAACTATCCGAATCCGTTTAATAATTCTACAAATATACAGTTTCAGATTCCTGCGGGCGGACGTGTCGTTATCAAGATTTATGATATTACAGGCAGGGAAGTAATGACTTTATTTGACGGCTTTAAATTTCCCGGTGTGTACAATATAAAATGGGAAGCGGCGGGATTCAACAGCGGTGTTTATTTCTGCAGAATGAAATATGCGGAAATAATAACTACTAAAAAAATGATTTTAATAAAATAGTTTTGTTTATTAAAAAATTATTCGTATTTTAAAAAAATAAATTATTAATACTATGAATCTTTCTGTTATTGGTACCGGTTATGTCGGTCTTGTGGCGGCTACTTGTTTTGCCGAAATGGGTAATGATGTTATTTGCATGGATAACAGCCCTGAAATACTAGAAAAACTCAAAAAATCAATCGTACCGATTTATGAACCAGGACTGGATATAATATTTCAGAGAAACATCGAAAAGAAAAGATTATCGTTTACGGGCGAATTAATAGATGCAGTGCTTAATTCGGATATAATATTCTATTGCCTGCCTACTCCGCAGGGCGGAGACGGTTCTGCCGATTTAAGATTTGTGCTCGGCGTGGCTGATGAAACAGGAAAAATTCTGAAAGAAAACAACGATAACAATTATAAAATTATTGTAAATAAAAGTACTGTCCCCGTGGGCACTGGACAAAAAGTGAAAAAAGTTATCGAGAGTCACGGTGTAAAAAACTTTGATATTGTATCTAATCCCGAATTCCAGAGGGAAGGTTTTGCAGTTGAGGACTTTATGAAACCGGACAGAATTGTAATAGGTTCATCCAGTAAAAAAGCCCTCTCTGTTATGAAAGACCTGTATGTTCCTTTTGTAAGACAGGGAAATCCGATTTTCGAAATGGATCTTGAAAGTGCTGAAGTTACCAAGTATGCATCGAACTCCTACCTTGCAATGAGAATTACTTTTATGAATGAAATCGCGAATTTTTGCGAAAAAGTAGGCGCAAACGTAGATATGGTCAGACGGGGTATTGCATCGGATAACAGAATAGGTAAGCGTTTTCTGTTCCCGGGTATCGGTTACGGCGGCTCTTGCTTTCCAAAAGATGTCAAAGCCCTCATAAAAACTTCTTCGGAATTTAAATCGGAAATGACAATCCTTAAACAGGTGGATATTGTTAATAGTAAACAAAAACTTGTTTTAATCGGAAAGATACTCGAACATTTTAAGAATTATATTAAAAATAAACATTTCGCGGTTTGGGGATTGTCGTTTAAACCCAATACGGACGATATGAGAGAAGCTGCTTCAATTGTAAATATCAATAAATTGATTGAACACGGTGCGACAGTTTCTGCGTATGACCCTGCAGCTATGGAAGTTGCCAAATCCATTTTTAAAGATTCGATTGTTTATGCGGAAAATCAGTATGATGCATTGAAAGATGCAGATGCTTTACTGATATTCACGGAATGGAATGAATTCAGATATCCCGATTTTAATAAAATCAGAAGTTCGTTGAAAAATCCTTTAATTTTCGACGGAAGAAACATATATGACCTTGAAAAAATGGAAGAACTCGGATTCTGTTACTACAGCATCGGGAGAAAAACTATAGAAAAATAAAACAGAATTATACAATGAGATTAGAGAAACTTAACGAATATCAAAAAGAACAATTATCGGAATTCGGAGTCAATCTTTGGTATGTGCTGGAAATAATGGGAAGATATGAAGATAATCCCGAATCAGTAAGCAATGAATGGAGAAAGTATTTTCAGAATCTGGGTATATTTCCTGTTTCTGATTCCTCAATATCAGGTAAAAGTAAAAAGGAAAAAGAACCGGTCGAAAAACCTTCGGGAAAATCTGCTTACGCACCTGTTGATGGAGAAGAAGCCGTCCCTATCAGAGGCTCCTCGGCAAAAATAGTGGAGAATATGAACACGAGTATTTCGATACCGACTGCAACATCCCTGCGAACAATTCCGGTAAAAATTCTCGAAGAAAACAGAAAAATTATAAATAAAAATTTACAGAATTTCAAAAAGGGAAAAATTTCTTATACGCATATCATCGGGTGGGCGATTGTCAGGGCATTGAAATATGTTCCTGTTATGAATAATTCCTTTGCGGTTATTGACGGCGAACCTAATTTAATAAAAAAATCTAACGTCAGTTTGGGTATTGCTGTTGACGTCGAAAAAAAAGACGGAACCCGCTCGCTTGTCGTTCCAAATATTAAGAATGCGGAACAATTGTCGTTTATTGAATTTTTTGAATACTATAACCTTCTAATTAACAAAGCAAAAAATAATAAACTCGATTTATCTGACTTTTTAGGTACTACTATTACTGTTACAAATCCCGGAACAATCGGAACTGTATCGTCAAATCCGAGACTAATGCTCGGGCAGGGGACTATAGTCGCAGCCGGAGCAATAGAGTATCCGGCGGAATTTCAGGCTTCGACTGATGAAATAATTTCGAGACTCGGTATAAGCAAAATAATGAATATTACTTCGACTTACGACCACCGCATTATACAGGGTGCGGAATCAGGAATGTTTCTGAAAAAAATAAATGAAATGCTCATCGGGAATGAGGGATTCTATGAAGAAATTTTTCAGGGTCTTGGTATTCCCGTTAAACCTGTAGATTGGAAAAAAGATAATTATCCCGATGAAACAGAAAGTCATACTAATATAAAGCTTCTCGAAAAACAGGCGCATACCCTGCAGATGATTAATATGTTCCGTGTAAGGGGGCATCTGCTGGCAAACCTCGACCCCCTTCAACATCAGATGCATTATCACCCTGAACTCGACCCTTCAAATTACGGATTTACAATATGGGATTATGACAGAGAATTTATTACGGAAGGACTCGGCGGTTACAGAACAGCTAAACTGAGAAACATACTGGAGATGCTCTATCAGACATACTGCGGCAATATAGGCGTGGAATATAAACATATACAAAATCCCGAAGAAAAAGACTGGCTGCAGAATAACATGGAATCCATCAGAAATAGTCCTGAATTTAATAAACACATCAAGAAAAGGATTTTATATAAATTAATACAATCAGAAAGTTTTGAAAAATTTATAGATAAAAAATATATAGGACATAAGAGATTTTCGATTGAAGGTTCCGAAATATTAATTCCGGTGCTCGATTTTCTTTTAAATGAAGCAGCTAATGATAAAGTACGGGAGGTTTTTCTGGGAATGGCTCACAGAGGACGCCTTAATGTACTCGCTAATATTATCGGAAAACCTCTCTATGCTATTTTTTCAGAGTTTGAAGATATTGTCAATCCCGATACAGTACAGGGTTCGGGCGACGTCAAATACCATCTCGGTGCCAGCGGAATTTATAAAACATTTGATGAATATGAAATTAAAGTGTCGCTTGCTTCCAATCCTTCACACCTTGAGTTTGTTAATCCTGTTGTGGAAGGTATTGTAAGAGCAAAACAGCAAAGACTGAATGATGAAGAACGAAATATGGTTATTCCTGTACTTATTCATGGTGATGCCGCTTTTGCGGGTGAAGGTATTGTGGCGGAAACATTAAACCTGTCTCAACTTAAAGGTTATACTACGGGCGGAACAATTCATTTCATTATTAATAATCAGATTGGCTTTACGACTACACCAGTGGAAGCACGCTCTTCGGTTTATGCTACAGACGTGGCTAAAATGATTCAATGTCCGATATTTCATGTTAACGGCGATGACCCGGAAGCGTCTTTGTGGGTGACTAAACTCGCTTATGAATACCGGATGAAATATAATAAGGACGTTGTTGTGGATATATTTTGCTATAGAAGACTCGGACATAACGAAACTGATGAACCTGCATTTACACAACCCGTAATGTATAAACTTATCAAAGACCATCCGCCTGTTAAGGAAATTTATAAATCAAAATTAATCGGGGATAAAGTAGTTACTGAAGACGAATATGCAGCAACGGAAAGGGAAATACTGGGTTTGATGGAAAAGGATTTTGACTTTGCACATAAAAAGGAAAAAATAGAATTTGTGTTTGATAAACCTCTTGCAGTATCGGACGAGGAATTGAAATTAATGAAAAATAATTCTGCTACGCATATTAATCCTGAAACACTGCAAACAATAATGAAAAGTGTTTCCGGATTACCTCAGGATTTTATGATACATCCTAAACTGAAAAAGCTTTTCGGTTACAGGGAAGAAATTCTGAAAGATGTATTAAATAATAAATTCGATACGGATGTTGACTGGTCGCTCGGTGAGTCTCTTGCCTTCGGTAGTTTACTGCTCGAAAAAGTTCCTGTAAGGTTAAGCGGACAGGACAGCACAAGGGGAACATTTTCGCAAAGGCACTGCGTAGTTGCGGATTATAACACCGGAAAAGAATATATCCCGCTGAATCATATGAATTCCGAACAGGCATATATAGAGCCGCTTGACAGTATGTTGTCCGAATCTGCAGTGCTCGGCTTTGAATACGGCTATTGTACGGCTGACCCTGTTACGCTTGTTTTATGGGAAGCACAATTCGGTGATTTTGCTAACGTTGCTCAGGTGATTATTGATAATTTTATTGTCAGTTCGAATTCGAAATGGAAACAACCTAATAATATTGTAATGCTGCTCCCGCACGGGCAGGAAGGTCAGGGTTCGGAGCATTCCAGCGCCCGTCTGGAAAGATTTCTGATTCTTTGCGCCGAAGATAATATGCTCGTTTGCAATCCTACTACTCCGGCTCAGTATTTTCATTTACTCAGAAAACATGCTAAATCAAGTGCCCTGAGACCGCTTGTCATTATGACTCCTAAAAGCCTGCTGAGAAATCCTCTTTCTTATTCGTATGCAAATGAATTTCTTAACGGCAAATTTATGGAAGTTGTTGATGATGATATAAAAGATAAAAATAAAATAAAAAATATAATACTTACAAGCGGTAAAGTTTATTATGATTTGCTGAAACATAAAAGAGAAAATAATATTGATGATTATGCCATTGTCAGAATTGAACAGTATTACCCGTATCCCGTACAATCAATAGAAAGTACAATAAAACCATATAAAAATGCGAAAGTATTAAAATGGGTACAGGAAGAACCGGAAAATATGGGTGCCCTCAATTTTATCAAATGCCGGTTGACAGAAAATTTTCCGAAATATGTCCTGAAATTCGTTTCGAGAAAAGAAAATCCGAGTCCCGCTCCTGGATCATATAAGGTTTATATAGAAACCCAATACCGCCTTATAAATAATGCATTTAAAGTAGAATAATTAATGTATATTGTATTGCATTTTCTATGCCCGATATAGAATTTTTTAATATTACAAAAAAATTCGGTGAACTAACTGCAAATGATGATATTTCGTTCAAAATATTATCTGATACGGTGCATTGTATTGTAGGTGAAAATGGAGCCGGTAAATCAACTTTAATGAAGATTCTTTTTGGAGTATACCATCCTGATAAAGGTTACTTCTGTATCGGAAATGATAAAAAAGTTTTTAGCTCTACTTATGATGCAATTAGTAACGGAATCGGTATGCTGTTTCAGCATTATATGCTGATTGATGATTTTACTGTTCTCGAAAATGTTATTCTGGGTAGAGAACCGGAAAAGAAATTTTCGTTGGATTACAGAAAATCTGAAAATATCCTGAGAGAATTGATAGATAAATATAATCTTAATCTTAGTCTCGATAAAAAAATAAGTGATTTAAGCATCAGCGAGCAGCAAAAAGTTGAAATATTGAAAATTCTTTACAGAAATTCGGATATAATTATTTTTGATGAACCTACGGCAGTTTTGTCTCCGCTCGAAGTCAGGGAATTTTTTAATATTGTCTTGAAATTCAAGGAAGATAATAAAACGATTATACTGATTACGCACAAATTAAACGAAGTAAAGGAAATTGCAGACAGAGTTAGCGTTTTACGTAGAGGAAAACTTGTGTACGAATGTACAAAAGAAGAACTGGATATAGAAAAATTAAGCATTAATATTATTGGGGAAATAGGAGAGAAGGATATCGTAACCCGGAAAGAAGATGTAAGTGAAAAGAAAACGTTGATAAATTTTAAAAATGTCGGTTATATCAGCGGAAACAGAAAAATTCTTGATAATCTTAATCTTGAACTGAAAACATACGAAATTTTTGGAATTTGCGGGGTTGAAGGAAACGGACAAAGCGAAATAGTACGCCTGATGATGGGTATGATAAAACCGTCTGAAGGCAATATGTATAAGATTATCGGTGAAATTTCGCTGGTCCCTGACGACAGGATTAAAAAAGGTATGATAGAGAACTTTAATATAGGGGAAAATATTTTGTTGAAAAGTCCTTTACATTATATATCAAAAAAAAATATTAGAAATATTTCGAAGAATATCATTTCCAAATATGACGTAAGGGTTCCGGATTTTAATGTACCGATGAGTGCATTATCGGGAGGCAATCAACAGAAAGTAATCGTTGCGCGGGAGATAGAACTTGATAATAAAGCAATTATTTTTTATCACCCTACAAGAGGTGTGGATATAAAAGCTACGGGTTTTATTAATAGTAAAATTATTGAGATGCGTAATTCAGGCAGGGCGATTTTGCTGATTTCATCGGATATTGACGAACTTCTCGGATTATCGGATAGGCTCGCAGTGCTTTACAGGGGAACAGTTTCTAAAGTATTTGAAAAGAATGAAATTGATTTTAAAGACGATATATCACGGAATGTACTCCTCGAAAAACTTGGTAAACTAATGATAGGTATAAATCAGGAATAATGAGAAAAAAAATAATTTCCGATATTATTGCTTTATTCGTATCGCTTCTGGCGACTTTTTTTATTGTTTCGGTAATCATACTCCTGACAGGAAAAGACCCATTTTTTATATTCGGAAAAATGTTCGGTGAAGTGTTCGGTACGGGATACGGGTTCGGACAAACTTTATTCAAGACTACTCCTTTGATTATTTGCGGATGTGGAATTGCTGTGTGTTTTCATGCTTCACTCTTTAATATCGGAGCCGAAGGACAACTTAATGCCGGTGCGTTTGTTGTCTCGTTAATCCCTCTTTATATGTCAGATCTTCCGCCTATTCTGACGATTTCCGTTGCATTGATATCGGGCTTTATAGTGAGCGGTATATTCGGCATAATTCCTGCGGTGATTAAAATCAGAAAAGGAGTGTCTGAGGTTATTACAACAATTATGATGAACTTTGTCGTTTTGGCACTGCTGAACTTCTTTCTGAATTACTACTTTGCGGTTCCTTCAACAGTCAGAACAAATAATGTATCGGAAAATTTTATGATACCAAAATTTTCCGAATACTTTCCGTTCTTTCAGGGTTCTTCTTTGAATTTTACTCTGTTTGTAGCGCTTGCTGTTGCAATTTTAACATATATTCTGATTTATAAAACAAAATTCGGTTATTATATAAGAGCTGTCGGCTATAATGAAACTGCGTCTAAATATATTGGTATTAAAGTTAACAGAATTCTGTTTACTGCATTCTTTGTCGGTGCCGGTGTTACGTCTCTCGTGGGAATGAATTTTATTCTCGGATATAAAGGGTATTATGAACTTGGATTTTCAAACAATCTTGGTTTTACTGCTATTGCAGTCAGCCTGCTGGCGAGAAATCATCCCATAGGTATTATTTTTTCTGCTTTTCTTTTCGGAATACTGGATTTCGGCGGTCTGTCGGTTAATGAATTTATTCCGAAAGAATTAATGCTGGTTGTACAGGCAGTAGTGATTTTGTCCATACTCACTGTAAATAAATTTTTTGAAAATTTATCACACAAATTAAACTGGAATTAATAAGTTCAATATTAACGGTTACTTTTTTTGTACAGATTTTCAGACTCTTTACACCTTATTTTCTCGGAGCAAGTGCTGCTGTTTTTTCGGAAAGGGGAGGAGTAATTAATATCGCAATAGAGGGTTTTATAATTTCTTCTGCATTTACTTTTTCTCTTTTCAGTATTTTGTATAATAGTATCTTTGCCGGGTTTGTTGCGGCGGTATTTATTAATTTGCTGTTGAGTATACTGTTTTCTGTCTTTACGGTGAAGTTGAAAATTAATCAGATCGTTACAGGCGTCGGATTTAATCTGTTGATTGCAGGACTTGCAAAGTTTTTGTTGATTCTTATCTTTCACAGTTCAAGCAATACTCCGAGATTTGAAAATTTCCCGTCTTTCCCACTTTTTAAAAATATACCGGGTGTCGGAGAACTGCTCTCCGATTATATAATTTTGTTTTCATTTGCCCTCGTGTTTCTGTCACAGTATGTTTTATTTAGAACAACTTTCGGACTGAGACTGAGGTCTGCAGGAGAAAATCCCGAAGCGGCAGAATCACTTGGTGTTAAAGTCAGAAATTATAAATTTTACGGCGTTCTGATAAGCGGATTTCTGACTTCGCTTGCGGGTATATGGCTTGCATCCAATCAGAACGGTTTCAGCGACGGAATGGTTGCAGGTCGCGGCTATATTGCACTTGCGGCTATGATTATAGGTAAGTGGAAACCTTATAACATTTTTTTTGCCTGCCTGATGTTTGCTTTTTTTGAAGCGTTCGAAATTACAATTCAGATTTCAGGATTCGGAATTCCTTCGCAGCTGATTCAAATGCTGCCTTATTTAATTACTATTCTTGTGCTTGTCGGTTTTATCGGTAAAACCAAACCACCCGCTTCGGACGGCATACCTTATTAATCTCTGAAATGTTTTTTTATAATTATTAAATCACCTTCCCGGAATCTTATTACGATTTTGTTATTTACCGATTTGTTTAAGGCACCTTCCCTTATACCGAGTTCGAGGGTTTCGTTGTTTAATATGTATTTTAATCCTTTTGTTGTTATACCTGCGGCTCTGGGAAACGGAATTAAAGAAATTAAATGCCCCTTCCTGTATTTGAATGATGTTTCATTCCTTATGAAATAAATTTCGTGTTTGTTGTCGTATACTCTTACGTTTAATAACTTATAGTATCTTTGTAATATACTGTAGTTGTTTAATGTATGGTCCTGACGTCTGCCTGTCATACCGAAAATTATGATGCCTCTCAAATTGTTTTCTATGCAGTACATCAGGCATTTTTCCATATCGTTTGTATTCTGGTCTTTGATTTCCATTATTCTCACCCGTTTTTTCCTGTAATATTTTAAAGTATTTGGTTTTGCCGAATCCATATCACCTATTATTATGTCGGGTTTTATTCTGTATTCTTTTAACTTATTTGCCGCTCCGTCCGCACAGATTATATATTGCTTTTTACGGGATATATTACGGACTATACCGTATTTTGGAATTCTTCCGTTTAAAAAAATTATCGCAGTATTATCTTTCATTTTAATATATATATTTATAATTTTACATAAATGTATCTTGAAATTTTATATTTCTAAAGTCAATAATTATTAATGACATTTCTTAATCCGTCTATATTATTTGCACTCTTTTTAGTCGCTGTGCCTGTTATTATACATTTACTGAACCTGAGAAAATTAAGAAAAATCGAGTTCAGTTCGCTTATGCTTCTTAAAGAAATAAAAAAATCAAAGATAAAAAGAATCAGAATCAAAGAATGGCTGCTGATGGTATTGCGTATGCTGCTTATAATATTTCTCGTGATGTCGTTTTCCAATCCGGTTGTAAAAAATATTAATTTCGATTCCGGTAAATCCATTTCTAAAACCTGTATTATTATCATTGATGACTCGTACAGCATGGAAAGGATTAAGGATTCACTTACGTTATTTGAAAAAGCAAAAAAAGATGCAATCGATATAACAGGTTACTATGAACCGAACGACAGGGTGTTTGTTGTCCCTTATTCAAAAATTCTGATGAGGAATGAAAGGAAATATTTTAATTTCGTTGATAATATTTCTGATTCTGTTGATAATCTGAAAATCTCGGACGTCAGTTTTTCTATGCAGGTTGCGATGGATTATGCTGCAGGTATTATCAGTAAAAATTATTCCTTAATAAACGAAATTTTTATCCTTACGGATAATCAGAAAGGAAATTATTCGGATTTTAAATTTGAAAGTATTTTCCGGGGAATTGACAGCGAAAATATTTTTTTGTATGTACTTGATTATTCCGCAGACTTTAATAATAATTTATCGCTCGATAATCTGTCTTTTCGGACTAAAATATTTGAAACCGGAAAAAAAGTTAATATTGATGCCGAAATAAAAAATTATTCAGGTGCTCCCGTCAATGATAAATCCGCTATTCTGTATATTGACGGACAGAAAATATCCGAAAGAAAAATCAGTCTTTACCCGAATGAATACAAAAAAGTAAATTTTGAATTTACTCCCGAAAGAAAGGGCAGAATTTACGGATATATTGAACTTAAAAGAGATGCGGCGAACGAAGATGTTCTTGTAAATGATAACTGCATTTATTTTACGTTTAATATTCCGGAAAATATTAATGTCGGAATAATAGGCAGAGATAAAAAATATATCAATTACCTGATTGAATCGGCAGGTTCATTTATGTCACAGGATAATCGCGGAAATCAGACTGTAATTTCTTTGAAAGAATATTCTTCGGTTACTGATAATATTTTTAACAATGATATGATAATATTATCAGGTTATACGGGAATCGGAGAAAAAGAATCCGAAATACTGCAGAATTATTATAATTCCGGTCTTAACATTTTAATCTTTCCTGCTTTTGAAACAGATTTGATTTCCTGCAATAAATTCCTTTCGGAAATTTCTGATATTGTGCTGACTGGAAAAATCGGGATAAATGATAATGAAAAAATCAGATTTGATTTCGTTGATTTTTCTCACCCTTTATTTTCCGGAATCTTTGAAAAACACAAGGTCGATAATTTAAATGATAATTTTCTCGGTAATCTGTTAATTAAATATTATTATAAACTCTCAACACACGGTTCGAGAAACATCATATCGTTTGACGGCGGAAAATTGTTTCTTGCCGAAACGGTTGGTTCCCCCGGAAAAATATTGATTTTTTCGGTTTCATCATCGCTTGAAATGAGCAACTTCCCTCAAACCGAACTGTTTCCCGTACTGATTTTCAGAATTATCAACTATCTTTCGGGAAATAATGAACCCCAATCGGATGATTTAATAGGGAAAACAAATTTCATACCGGTTAATAATAAAAAATATTTGTACGTGGAAAATCCCGATAAAATAAAATTGCAGTTTGATTATTTATTTGATACTGCTGCTTATAAAGAAAAAACGAAGAATATATTACTTGCAGTACCGTTTTCAGAGTATTTCAAAAAACAGGGAATTTATGCAATAAATGATGAAAACAGCAAATTGAATGAATATTTTGCTCTGAATGCAACCAGAAAAGAAAGTAATCCCGAAGCGTTCGATATGAAAAATTTATCGGAAAACTTCAAAAAGTCTGGTATCAAAACCTTTATCTCTAACGATAAAAACGAAATCAAAAACAGGGTTTATGAAACCAGAGAAGGTACAGGTTTGTGGAAGATTTTCCTGATTATTGCATTAATTATTTTAATGATAATATATTTTGTCGAAAAAAGAATTGAAAAGGGAACTGTTGCGGACTTATATTAGTTACAAGACTTTAAATTTAATACTTGAATTTGAATAAAAATAACGATAATTTTACTAATTATTTATTAATTAAAAAGAAGGAGAAAACTAAATGAGGAATAAATTCACATCACTGTTGGTCTTACTCATTATAGCAGCTGTGGTTGTTACCTTTTCTTATACCGGCTGTAAAAAAGACGAAACAGTTACACCAGCTCCACCGGTGACATCAATAACGGCAACAGGAACAATAAGAGGTGTTACTCCGGATACTGCAACCGGAACTCTTATAGTAACAGACCAGAACGGAAATCCGATTCAGGGATTGCAGAGCAATAATGTAGTAGCTACGTTAAGCTGGAACAACAAAGGACCTGATACAATATCCTGTCAGGGTGTTGTAACACTTGTGCCGAATACGGGCGGCGGAAAGAATGTCGCTTCTGCAATAACTATGGATTACAGCGGCAGTATGTATCAGTCATGGATCGTACTGATGAAAAAGGCAATTAAAACTTATATTTCAAAAATGCAGACGAATGATATTTCGGAAATTATTAAATTTGATGATCAAGTTGTTGTTGTAAGACCATTTACTTCAGACAAAAACTTACTGAACAGAGCAGTTGATAGTCTTGATAATTATTTCGGAGGTGCTACGGCACTTTATCAATCGATAAACCAGGGGATTAATGATGCAGCTATGCAATCTGCACAACAATATATCAGGGCAGTCGTTGCTTTTACCGATGGAGGAGAAAATTCTTCATCCGTATCAAAGGACTCAATAGTAAGAAATGCAAAGAGGAATGCAATACCGATTTATACCGTAGGATTCTTTTATGATACTACAGGTCAATATGCATGGTATGATCTAAAGAGTATTTCGGATTCAACGGGAGCATTTGCATTCTGGGCAAACACACAGGATACAACGGGTGCCGGACTTGAAGATATCTATAATAAAATATCAGGTCAGCTCGCAAATTCGTATACAATTACGATTTACTGGCCCTGCGGTACTCAAATACCTTCGGGTGTGCTTGTTAATGTCAGAACTACCGTAACTTATAATAACCTTGTAAGTACTTTCAACACTACATACATACAACCGTAAGTCTTGATAAATATTTAAATGAAAAAGGTTGTTTTGTAAAACAGCCTTTTTTTTATTATTTTTTTTTAAAATGTTACTTTATGTTGTAATTTTTGTATTTCTTTAGTATGTCGCTTATTTCTTTATTTGGATTTTCTTTTAGCGTATTTTCCAGTTCTTTTATTAGTGACTGAATTTTCTTTTTTATTGTTTTTACGATTTCTGCCGCTTCTTGCTTCCTCACACCTTTTTTAATGCGGTTTTCTTTACTTGTAAGTTCCAGATTCTTACAGTAAGCTTCAAATAAGGATTTTATAGATTTTAATGTCTCCTGATTTTCCTTTCCGTAAATATTTCTGTTTTCTGTTACAACTTTTTCGAATATATCCGCTGCTTTTCCGTAATTCTTCATTTCCATATATAAATTTCCAAGATTGTATTCACATCTGGTCTTATCATGCTGCTCTGTATCCCCGAACAGCGTTTTATATATCTTAAGTGCCTGAATGAAATTAATTTCGGCTGACTTGTATTCATTCAGGCTTTGATGCAGTATGGCAAGATTATTATAACTGTCCGCTGTTTCAAAATGATTTTTCCCGAATATTCTTAATCTTATATCCAATCCTTTCTCTATTAATTCTTTTGCATTTTCAAGCATACCCTGCTCCTGATAAAATGCACCTACGTTATTGTAACTCTGTGCCGTTATCGGATTATCAAATCCGTAAACTTTTTCTCTGATTCTTAATGACCTTAAATACAGCGGCTCGGCTTTCTTGAACATTCTCTGTACTCTGTATAACTTCGCCAGATTGTTTAAGGTTTTTGCGGTTTCGGGATATTCCGGTCCTAATATGGTTTCGTTTGCTTTTAATGCTTTTTTAAATAATACTTCGGATTCCTGAAATTTACCCTGCATTCCGAAAATGGTTGCAAGATTGTTGTAACCTTTCGCCGTTTCAAGATGCTCGGAACCGAATAGTTTTTCGAATATGTGAAGCGATTTTTCGAATAATATTTCCGCTTCCTTTATTTTTCCGAGATGTGTCTTTAAGTATGCAAGATTGTTTATGGTTGTAGCGGTATCGTAGTGATTATCACCAAATGTTTTTTTTCTTATTTCAAGTGACTTGTTTAATAGCGGCTCGGCTTGCTTGAATCTTCCTTCCTTGCTTTGAAGAACTGCAAGATTGCTTAAACCCCTTGCAATTTCCGTATGCTCTGCCCCGTAAATACTTTTTTTTATCTGAAGCGACTTTTTATAGTTTAACTCCGATTCCCTGAAATCTCCTAATTCGGCATATACTGTCGCAAGAGAATCGATTATTTCGGCTTTTAAAGAATCTTTTTTTAATTCAGGTGAAGATAAAATATCTATTGCATTAATCAGTAATGTTTTTGCTTCCCTGAATTTTGTGTTGTATGTGTAAAATTTTGCGATGTTGTAATATACAAGACTTAACTCTTCAGGATTATCTTTGTGTCTTTCTGTATATTCTTTTAAACTCCGGTTGTAAATCTCGTGTACATCGTAAATATTAATGATTTTAGTCCATAGGGCAAGTACTTCATAGAAATCTTTTTTCCATAATTTCATAAATACATCAATATTCGAAAGATAATTTTTCAGCCGTTCCCATTCTTCCGCTTCGACTAATAAATACGGAAGTTCGTCGATTGTTCTTTCACTCAGTAAATCATTTTCGAAATATTCTGCTAATTTAATGTAATTGTTTTTTTTCTTCTTTTTGGTTTTCAGGTAAGTATGCTCTACAGTCTGTCTTAAAAAATCGTTTGATATATTCAGCAAACCGTTGTTTTTGATTAAGTGATTTTCCAGCGAATTGTAAATCGGCGACCAGTATAATGGAGGAATTTTTGCAATATTTAAAAGTTCTGTTTCGGACATTCCTTTTCTTGATGCCCATATCATCGAAAGCAGTTCTCCAACCAACCCCGGTTTCTCTTTTTCGTAATCCTGCTCCATTCGCGAGAGTATCAGGCGGAATAGCTCTTCCGTGCTTTCCGTACTGATGTATGTTTCTATTCTTTCTTTGATTTTTTCGTGAACTCCGAAAATTCTTAGCTCATCGAGTTCAGTCCTTAAAATCAGCGGATTTTCGGATTCCTTATCGCTTGCTATTAAATCGACATTGTCTTCTGATAACTCCTTGCTGTAATGATGAAGATAATCCACTATCAGTTTTTTTCTCTCCTCGAAGTCTAATGGGTGCACTTCCATTATTTCATAATTTCTCTTCTTAAGTATCTCGAGTATATCTCCGTGAAGTGTCGTCAATACTACTCTTACATAAGGAGGGAAATATTCCGGAAGCCAGTTCAGAAGATGCGATTTGTTGTCCGGGTCAAGCTGATTGAGAGCGTCTATTATCAGAATCCACTTGCCGAATTTTCCTGTTTGAGCAAGAAAACCGGGAAGCATTGGTATTAATTTATCGGTATCATCAGGAAGTTCATCCTTAATGTCAAATTTTATTTTCAGCTCTTCCATCAAACGCCTGACAAGTCTGACGTAATCCGTACTGTCCGATGCGCCTCCGATAAAATGGATATGATAGAATAAATCGGAATATGAATCTTTGAACCTGCACAACCAGTTGGCAAGCAAAGCGGATTTTCCCGAGCCCTGCTCTCCTGTTAAAACAAGCGGCTGTTTGTTGCTGTTGTAAAATTCATCAAGTTTGTTGAAGTATTTTTCACCACCGATATATACTCTTAACCTGCTGCGTGCGAATTTTGAGTGCTCGTTTCTTAATTTTGTTATCGGGTCGGGTACGGTTTCGGGAGGGAATAATTCGTTAATTACTTTTAATAAATCATTGTATACATAATCACCCAGCCTTTCTATACTGCCGTAATCTTTTACGGGACAGTATTTCTGAGTTCTTATTATATCTTTTAATTTGAATAGTTTTTGTTCTGCTTCCGAGTTGTGGGCTTCTTTAAATTCAGAAGGTGTAATTTTTGGGTCTCTCAGATAAAAAAATGCATTAGGATGCATCTTCGGATTTTTTAATACTCCATACTGTATCTCCATTTCCGTTATGCTTAAACCCTGGTCTATGTCTTCTTTTACCCATGGAAATTCCTCGAGTATGATGGAATATTTTTTGTATTCACCAGGCTCCGGTACCCAGCCGTATCTGCCGCCTATTAATCCTAAGAAATATGGACGGCATCTGTCTATTTCCTTTAAACATATTTCAATTACCTTCCCTTCTTGTGCCTGTGATTCCGTTACGCCCCATCGTAAATCTACGTCCGTTAAATCAGCACCCCGCTCGCGGCAAATAGTCCGCAGTTTAGGAAAAATCTCCTTTACAAGATAATCTCTTTCCGGCATCATATCCCTGAATGTCGAGGATATAAATATTCGTATCTCCCGTTCGCCCTGCTGCGCCGATAATAAATCCATATTTTTTATTTATATATAAATATTATCAGTAATTTTTATAAAATCAATTGCAATATACTGTCTTATTATCAGTAAATTATCATTTTTAAAACTTGAAAACTGTAATTTAAACGTAAAAAAATAAATATTGATTTATTAATCATTATTGTTTACATTTATCTATATTTATATTAATATGTATTGGTACTATAAGAAGGTATATGGTAATTATTCATTTTAAGGAAATTAAAAATGAAAATTATTTCAAAATATAAAATAAATAAAAATGAGTACCAAAAAATTTACCCGTTTCACCCCATCATTACTCCTTCTGATTTTTCTTATATTCTGTGTTTCGTGTAAAAAAGACGAAACCTCCGTCGGACCGACCCCGCCTGCAGTTACGCAGATAATTTCAAATTCGAGTTTAATTCCGACAACAGCGGATTCCTTAATCGGGGATTTGATAGTCACCGACCAGAATGGAAATCCTATACAGGGATTGGACAATAATAATGTGGTTGCAACATTGTCATGGAATAACAAAGATAAAGGCAGAGACTCGGTATTCGGAATAATAAATCTGACACCGGCGATTAAAAGGATATCTGCATCTCTATCGATGGATTACAGCGGAAGTATGTATATAGATACTGCAAGAATTCCCGAAATGCAGCGCGGAGCAAAGAAATACGTCGAGAAAATGAATACAAACGATTATTCCGAAATAATCAAATATGATAATCATGTCCTGCTGATGCAGGGATTGACAAATAATAAACAGCTTTTATATAATGCAATTGACAGTGTGATATATTTTGGAGGCGGAACTGCACTCTATTCGGCAATGTATATGGGTTTAGGTCATCTCGAAAATGTTAACTTCCGAAATTATATACGTGTAGTTGTAAATATAACCGATGGAGGTGAAAATGCTTCCACGGTTCCGAGGGAAATGATGATAAATAAAGCACTCATTACCGGAATACCGATTTATACACTTGGAATAATGGACGATACGACTACATCACAGGCACTCGATATAAGGAATATATCCGACACAACTGGCGGATTCTGCAAATATATTAAAGCAAATCAGGTATCACAACTGGCTCAATTATACGATAATATTAGTTCTCAGTATAACGGCGCATATTCTTTAGCTATCTTTTGGCCCGGGACGCTTCCGTCGCAGGGAACTCTCGTTTTGTGCAGAATTATAATAACGTATAATAATTTTACCCAAACGATTCTTAGAAATTATAATTTACCTTAATTAAATACAAAAATATAATGAAATTGATAAAAATTTAAAAAATAAGTATATGAAAAAAATATATATTTTAATTTGCTTTTTGTTTTTATCGCTGTTCATCTTAATAAATAGTTCAAATTCGCAGTGGTTTCAGTACACAGCAGGAATTTACGGAGGCAGGATTTATAGTTTTGTAAGTTCTGGAACAAAATTATATGCAGGAACTCAGGGAGGTGTTTATTTGACGACTGACGGAGGTACGGTATGGTCAAAAATGAATAACGGATTGACTTCACTTATTGTATATGCCCTGGCAAACAGCGGTAACATAGTATTTGCCGGAACAGACAACAAAGGCGTATTTATAACATATGACGGAGGAAATAATTGGACACAGACAGGATTGTCAAATCAAACAGTATGGGCTCTTGCTGTTAACGGTGCGTCTCCCGACACTACGATATACGCCGGACTATACAACAGTGTAATGAAAAGTACAAACAGGGGTACTACATGGTCAACCGCAAGCAGCGGTTTACCTGCAAATTATATAACATGTTTCAGCGTAAATGAAGCTTATAACACGGTTTTTGCAGGGATGCAGGACAGCGGTGTCTATAGAACAACAAATAACGGGGTAGTTTGGATAGCCGCAAACGGAGGACTGACAAATAAAAGAATAATGGATTTATATTATGACGGCAATAATCTGTATGCTGCAACTCAGGGCGGCGGGATTTTCAAGTCTTCTAATTCCGGAAATAGCTGGACAACGGTTAACGGCGGGATGTTCAGTATGTATGTAAATAGTCTTACTCAAAATTCCGGGTATATGTATGCCGGTACAACAAACGGAATTTACAGGTCAACAAATTACGGCACAAACTGGACGGTAATAAATACAGGATTGGGACTGGATTATTATATAGAAGCTCTCGGCACTTATAGCACAAAAATAGTGGCGTCTCCTTATCATTACGGAGTTTATAGTATTCTATATAACGGAAATACATGGAGTGAAATTAATTACGGTATGACGCCAGTTACTATTCAGGGTCTCGCTTACGACGGTTCATATTTGTATTCGAGCGCATATAACGGTATATTCCGTACGAACGATTACGGATTTTCTTGGACTAAAATAATCAGCGGACTCAACGTCAAAGATATTCTTGAATTATATTCTTTTTTAGGCACTCACGTTTTTGCAGGCACTTATTCAGACGGTGTGTATATGAGTTCGAATTCCGGAAATAACTGGTCTGCGGTTAATAGCGGTTTAGCAACACCCTTTCAGGCATTTTATGCCTTTACGAGTATAGGAACCAATTTATTTGCAGGGAATGACGGAAACGGAGTCTATGTGACTACAAACTATGGGACGAATTGGACTACGGTGAATTCAGGACTGTCTAATTTACAGGTAAGAGCCCTTGCTAATGATGCTCCGAAAATTAATACATTGGATAAAGTAGAGGAAGCCTTTCTGGACTATAATCTCTATGCAGGAACGTATGGAGGAGGAGTATTTAAAAGTACGAATCAGGGATTAAACTGGAGTGCAGTAAACAGCGGTTTGACGAATTTTTATATATATTCTCTTGATGCAAGCGGACAGGTGGTTTTTGCATCGACTTTTAACGGCGTATTCAGAAGTACAAACGCCGGTGCAAACTGGACAACTGTAAATAGTGGTTTGGCAACGGGCGAACTTATTTACAGTACAAAAATAGTCCAGACTACAAACGACGGCGGCAACTGGTCATCGTTAGGTAATGTTATCGCAGGAGGATACTATGGAATGTATATAAATACATTTACGGGTAGTACATGGAAAACATCAATAGCATTAGGACTGCCGCCTTCTTTGCCGGTGAATAAAGTGATGAAAATTCCAGATTATCTCTTTAGCGGTTTGCAGGGCGGCGGAGTTTATCGAAGACAAATATATGAATTACAACCGGGAATTACTACTTTGCTTACACCGGCAAATAATGCTACCGGAGTAGCAGTCAATCCGTTGTTTGATTGGACTGATGTTTCAACAACAACAAATTATCTTATCCAGATTTATTCGAATGCCGCTGGCACGGCTCTCGTATTTGCAGACAGCGGATTCACATCGTCTCAGTATCAGTTAGGCACAGGGATTCTTAATACGGGTACGGATTATTGGTGGAAAGTTACAGCAAAAAATTTTGCAGGCAGCTGGATGCCGAGTTCTTTGTATAAATTTACAACTTCGTCTCCTATCCCTTCTCCGCCGGTTCTGTCTTATCCTCCTTTGGGGGCTTCCTATCTGCCTTCTAATATTAATTTCAAGTGGTTTAAATCACAGGGCGCCTTGACGTATCATTTCCAGTTATCATCAGACGAAAGTTATAATAATATAGTTGTAAACGATTCAACTATTACTGACTCGCTTAAATATGTTACGGGTCTTCTGCCGTCACAGACCGTACCTTATTATTACTGGCGAGTAAGGGCAAAAAATGTAAGCGGATATAGTGCCTTTTCATCAGGATATTTTTCGACAAAAGGTCTGCCGGGATATGTTGACCTTGTTTATCCGTTACACCTGTCTTTTAATCTTCCGGTTAATTTGAGTTTTCGATGGAATAAAGTATGGGATAGTACAGGTTCATCGGGAAAAAATATATTGAAATACTGGCTTGAATATTCGACCGACTCGTCGTTTTCTACTAAATTGCTTGATTCGAATTTGACCGATACAATAAAAACAGTTTCGGGTCTTATGAACCATGTAAGATATTTCTGGCGCGTGAAAGCAAAAAATGAAATAGGATGGGGGAATTTCAGCGGACATAATATGTTTTATACCGTTGTACCGTCACCAACAATACCGGCGTTGATTAGTCCGTCTAACGGCAGTATAAATCAACCTCTTACTCCCACGCTGGACTGGAGCGATGTTCTGTGTGCAAATTCATACAAACTTCAGGTATCGACTAATTCAGGATTTACAACAACAATTAGTATGGACAGTATTCTTTCATATAATTGGATTTACAGAAATACAGGAATAGCAACGGGTAATGTACAATCGTTTGTCGTAAAAGGAACTACAATATTTGCGGGTTTGTATTCAGGCGGATTATATAAAAGCACGAATTACGGGCAAAACTGGACTTTGACTAATTTTTCTGCGGCTTATGCTGTCTATTCGCTTTTTATAAAGGGAACATTATTACTTGCAGGGTCGTCAAACGGCGTATGGAGCAGTACCGACGACGGGAATACATGGTCTCAAATAGGATTATCGGGTACGCCTGTATATACAATGTCAACTAAAGAACCGCCTTCTGTTGCTCCGAAAGAAAAGATTTTTTTAAATGAAAATATGAACGACGGTACGTATCTGTTTGCCGGAACAAATAACGGAGTATACAGAACAACAAATGACGGACTGAACTGGACGATAATGAATTCCGGACTTACTAATTTAAATATTACATCCTTTACAAAAATTAATAACTCATTATTTGTATCTACAGCCGGGGGCGGAGTATATGTGTTTGATGACGGAACTTGGTTTACAAAAAGTACGGGCCTTGGCTCAAATAATGTGAAAGCCATTGCCTCACTCGGAACAGATTTATATGCATGTATTACAAACTTCGGAGTTTATAAATCCACTAACTATGGGGATAACTGGTATGAAACAACAAGCGGAGTTTTCGGTACGCAGGTGTATTGCCTGTACGCTGACAAGGAAAAAATGTTCGTGGGACTTCAGGGAGGAGCAGCCGTCAGTACGAACGGCGGTACGAACTGGCTTAGACTTAATAAGGGCTCTTATGGTACTTATACAAACGCAATGACTGCGGTAGGGGACAGTATCTTTATCGGAACTTCTAATGCCGGAGTGTCAATTGGAAATGTACTCTCTCAATATTCTATACCTTCAGGAAAACTAAGCAACGGGACTTTGTATTACTGGCGTGTAAGAGCGGAAAATATAGCAGGTATCGGTTCCTATTCTTCTCCTTATACTTTTACCACAATAGCGCTTGCTCCTGACCCGCCCGTCTTGTCCTATCCTTCTTCTGGGCAAACCGGAATACCGATTATGCCTGCACTTGAATGGAGTGACGTTCAGGGGGCAGAAAAATATTTTATTCAGTTGTCCGGAGATTCGCTCTTTACAGCTACAATAATAAATGACAGCAATACAAGTTCATTTTACTTTATTCCGTCAGGGAAATTAGCACATTTAACAAAATATTACTGGAGAGCAGCATCAAAAGGTGCCGGCGGTACAAGTCAGTGGTCAACTATATTTAACTTTACAACTGTTGTGTCACTGCCCCCGGTCGTCACGCTTACATCTCCTTCGAATGGGGCAACAAATGTATCTGTTACTCCTACTATGAACTGGAGTACTTCAGGTTACGAATATGGTCTGCAAATTGTAACTGATGCAAATTTCACTGCAAATCTTATCGCAAGTACTCCTAATCAGTTAAGTATTTCGACAAATAACGGTACAAATTGGAGCAACTACCCGAACCCGCCTACTTATTCTGTGTTTCAATTTTATAAATTCAATCAGATATTGTTTGCCAGCGGAACTGCGGGGCTTTTTAAAACTTCAAACAACGGAGTCAACTGGACTCAGTGTTTCTCAACATATACATCGGGAATAACTAGTATCGGAAATAATTTATTTGCTGCAACCGATGGGGGAATATTACGTTCTTCTAATAATGGAAATAATTGGAATACCGTTAACAACGGACTGACATCAGTGAATATTAAATCGATAATTTCTGCTGGAAGTTACCTGGTTGCAGGTTCTAATGACAGCGGAATATTCCGCTCAACTAATATGGGGAATGTATGGATTAGAACATATTCGTTGCCTTCTCAGATAAACTCATTATCAACTAATGGATTTTATGTATATGCGGGAAAATATGGAACGAATCAGTTCCTTGTCTCAAATGATTTTGGATTGACGTGGATTGAGACTGGAAGCGGTACGCTTGAATTAACAAAATATAAACTTTTATCTTTTGATAATTATGTTCTTGCAGGAACTGAAAACGGAGTATTTGCATCATCAAATAATGGATATCAATGGAATACTTTGGGATTGTCAGGACAGACAGTGATGAGCTTTGCTAAATATGATTCATATATTTTTGCGGCGACTTTGTCGGGCGTTTACAGAACGACTAACTTGGGAGTAAACTGGATACAGATGAACAGCGGATTGCCGGATGTAATGGTTTATTCTATATATAATTTCAATAATACTGTGTTTGATACAACAGGAATTACTGTTCCTCAATATAATGTGCAATCCGGATTATTAAACTATGGTACACAATATTATTGGAGAGTGAATGCTAAGAATGCCGGAGGGTCAAGTTCTTGGTCAATCCCGTTTAATTTCACAACCTTATCTCAGGTTCCGGCTGTTCCTGTTTTAGTCTCGCCTATGAATTCATCGACGGGGAATCCGTTAAGTCTGAATTTAATCTGGCATAAATCATTATATGCGACAAATTATCACGTTCAGGTATCGACTGATACACTGTTTGCGACGTTGATAGTTAACGACAGTACACTTACCGACAGTATAAAGGCAGTATCCGGATTAAGTTCACTTACAAATTATTACTGGCGGGTGAGGGCAAAGAATGCATCGGGTTCGAGTGCATTTACTTCGAGATGGTCATTCAGGACCCTGGGTCCGCCTGCACAAGTGACTCTGAATCAGCCGTTAAATAATTCTGTAAATCAACCGGTGAATAATGTTATTTTCAAATGGTTTAAACCTGCGGAACAAACAGATGAACAATTGATAAAAAGTAACGAATTACAAAAACAGGGTGGTAATGAGAGTAATGAATTTCTTACAATAAGCAAGTACTGGTTTGAATATTCAACCGACAGTAATTTTGCAGTATCTATTATTGATACGACATTAACAGATACTTTAAAAACGTTATCCGGTTTGTTAAACAACACAAAATATTACTGGCGTGTAAAGGCGAAGAACGAAATCGGCTGGGGAATTTTCAGCAATGTATGGAATTTTACAACAACACCAGTACCTGCACCAACTACGCCTGCTTTGGTTAGTCCCGCAAATAATACAATTGATTTAATCCCGCCGGTCACGCTGGATTGGAGTACCAGTTCGGGAGCGGCATTTTATCATATACAGTTATCAACGAATATTGGATTTACTTCATTAATAATAAACGATTCGTTAAAGAATTCGACAGATACTACAATAACAAACCTTTCTTCATATACAAATTACTACTGGCGGGTTAGGGCAGGTAATGCAGGAGGCTATAGTTCGTTTACATCTGCATGGACATTCAGGACACTTGGTTTGCCGAATCAGGTAGTATTGAATTCGCCTCCGAACGGAGGAATAAATATTCCGGTAAATGTTACTTTCAAATGGTATAAACCGGGCGAGCAAACGGATGCATTGAATAACAGCAAACAACAGGAAGAAAATATTAATCTGAAAATATTAAATAAACTCTCGGGTGATGCCATACTCAGAAATCAATTGCCGGTCAGAATTGTTAATGGTTCTGACGCACTGACAATTACCAAATATTGGTTTGAATATTCTACCGATTCTCTGTTTGCAAGCTCTGTAATTGATACGACCGTAACCGATACGCTAAAGATGGTAAGCAATCTGTCATTTCTGACTAAATATTACTGGCGTGTGAAAGCGAAGAATTCAATGGGATGGGGAGCATTCAGCGAGGTTTGGGAATTCCGGACACGGTCGTCGGTGATACCTGCTCCTGTATTGCTGCAGCCGGTAAACGGAGCGACTGGATTGACACTGACGCCGGTGCTCGACTGGGATACGCTGACTATGGCATCGGGTTATCAACTGCAGTTATCGATAGACTCAAGTTTCAGTACGAACATAATCGACAGCAGTAATATACCGGTAACGAATTATCTTGTTCCGGGTACGTTACTGGATGATACTACGTTATATTACTGGAGGGTCAGAGGAGTAAATCCGTTCGGATTCGGAAACTGGTCGTTTGTGTTTAATTTCAGGACTAAGAGCATCATCACTTATCCGGTAATCCCGCAGGCATTCAGATTGTATGAGAACTATCCGAATCCGTTCAATCCTGCAACAAAGATAAAATTCGATATACCCGAACCGACAAAGGCAACAATAAAAATCTATGACATTACCGGCAGGGAAGTCTCGAAATTGCTTGATAGATATCTCGAAGCCGGCAGTTATGAAGTGGATTTCAACGCAATGAACCTTTCCAGCGGAGTGTATTTCTACAGATTAGAAACCGAAAAATATATCAACGTGAAACGTATGGTATTGATTAAATAACCGTGATGCACTTAATCGGAGATAAGTAACTGAAAATTTAATGAGAAAAAAAAATATATTGCTTATTAAGTTTAAAAAAGTGAAATTAAATTTTAATAACTTTAAAAAGAAGAGGTAGTAATGAAAAAATCTTTATTTCTGATTTTAGTTGTTCTGTTTGCGTTCAGCCTTTCCGTGTACGGACAAAGAATTTTAATAAACGAAAACTTTGAAGGTACAACATGGGGTACGGATAGTCTCCCCACCGGCTGGGCAAAATTTAAAATTAACGGTCCCGGCGTATGTACCTGGGCGAACTGGGCGG